>OGCG01000074.1_pt1 | contig 68237 bp, 49 predicted proteins | sample 1570061 | NCBI WGS metagenome assembly OGCG01 (sample SAMN06268698, study PRJEB24515) | hot springs metagenome | isolation source: Joseph's Coat, Yellowstone National Park, Washington, USA | place: USA:Joseph's Coat, Yellowstone National Park, Washington, USA
TTATTGACTTTTTGGACACCAGGCTGCCCGAATCCCGTAAAACTATGGAGCGCAACCGTCTCAAAAGTATTTTTGAGACAGTTCAGAATGATCTGATCTTGGAGAACCAGGTGGTGCATACAGTGGAGGAATTACCCAAAAGGGTACCCGAATACCATCAAATATTTCAGGAGAATTATATCACCCAAACAGTAGTACGGACCTATCTACTGGGAAAAATGGAACGTCTGGACCTTTTTCGTATTTTTGATAATTTTGTGCTTAATGACGTCTATCCGTTTGTACAGTATCAGCCGGTTGAGGGAGCGCCCAGATATCGGTATCATGAACGTTATCTTCTGGAGAGTGGCAAAAAGGAGATGATCATGAAATGGTTCGAAACATCTCCCTATGGTCTTAGTTTTAAGGTTAAATTTTCGGGACAAAGTTCTGCCGAGATCAGGTATATAGCAGTCAACCTGAATGAGACGGGACGCATCGATTATAAAATACAATGGAAGGAGGAAGACCATGCCACCAGCCGGGATATCGAGACTACCTATGATATTATACGCAGTTTCATCGGAAAAATTAACCAGGAGAATCGTTCCTATGGTATTAAATTGCATATTCCCAAAAATCAGGAGTTTAAGTTTGCCTTTATTAATTCCATCCAAAAGTTTGAGCTGCCCGAAAAGTTTGTCGTCAACCATAATGACCTCTCCGAGTTTGCCCGCTACTTTTTCCCGTACGTTGCATTGGTAGTGGAGCCGCGCAAACGTAAGGGTCGTTCGCTCCTGGTCCAGGACGAAAAAGGAAAGTTTGGTACCTATCTACGCTACAAACGTGTGTCCAAATATGAAAATCGCAGCCGGATAGAATATCGTATCCTTTATTTTATGCGCAACTATGAATATAATGAGGAGTCATTGATCAATGAGATTAGTAAAGATTTTAACATTACGGAAGAACAGGCCGCCCAGGAGATCCAACGGGTGAGGGAAAAATATCCGGGGGTCAAGAAGTCTAGAAAAATTCTCAAAAAAATGGAGAATATACCTAAATATAAACCTCCTGGAACAGGAATCGATATACAGGGCAAAATGCGCCAGAATTATAAGATCAGGATTGCGGGCGCCAAAGACTGGGGACAATTGGCGCGGATCATTCGTTTCGTAAACATATTCATCTACCTCTATCTGGAGATCTATCTCTACAGACTCCCCGAGAAACAATATATCCGGGACCAGTTACGACGTTTGACACGTGTGGCCCGTAGGAGGAACAAGGTCGAGGATGTTGTGGACTATGAGGAGTCGACCAAAACGGTCAAGCAGATGACGCGTATTGACTCTAAAAGATTAAAATATCGGGCCGATGAAACACAAAACCAATGGACGCGTAACTGTCAGAACTCCGGTGAGGACAAATTACGCCGACCACAACAGTACATCAACGAGGCGGATTTGATCGCCCGGGGATATAGTTGGCGAGAAAAGTTGGATGATATTCCCTATGGGCATTATGCCCGTGAGGTCTGGGTGGACGAAGACGGACGGGTTGATTCTGGCAAAAAGAAGCATCATGTCGTCCTGCGGGCCGTCCGGCTCCCTCTGGACGATGGACGTTTTGTATACTACACCTGCAATCCTGAGGAAAATGGGAAACATATGTTTATTGGATTCCTGACAAAGGCAAAAACGCCCATGGGGGACCTAGCACCCTGCTGCTTTATTAAGGACCAGTTCTATTCTAAAAATCCTGAAAAAAGGAATATTTATCTCCAGGGTATAGGTATTGGTCAGGCCATCCAGGCACCCATGACCATGGGTAGTCAGCTCTATATTCTCCAGGACAGTAATAAAATACAAGAAGGACGTTTCGCCTTTTTGCCCAAAGATCTAGATATATTTTTTAACACCTCATTGGGCCATGAGCGCATCATCCGTAACCATTATCTCATCTCGAGCCGTACCGGCTACTTTTTTAAATATGGTGTCCAACAGAGCCCACAGGATGAATATCATTTTTTGGGTTCTATTTGTGCTCTCTATGATATGGGGGTCGAAGAACTACGCAAACGTATGGTACATTTTTTGGAAAATGATAAAGATCTACGTACTTTTACCAGTCTGAACAATGGTGACCTGCGCAACCAGTTCGGAGACCTGGAAACTTATTTAAACTATCTGCGCTACAATAATTATCCGGAACATCGCCTTCTGGGCGACCTTTTGTGTATGCCTGGGATACTCTACGAACATGGGACCAATCTGATCATTTTTGAAAGGCGCACTGGTAAGAATAAACAGGATGAACAAATTTATGTACTCTGCCAGAATGTCGAAGATTTGGAGAACCTTAAGGATCCGGAGCGTGCGACCATTTTCCTCATCCGGGAGGGTAAAATTTATTTTCCCATCGTTCAGGTTGTCAAAACGCAACGACAGACCGGCGAAAGGATGGTACAGATCAACCGTGCTTTTCATTATGCAGCGGAGGCCCAGAATATTGTCAATCATCTGCTCGAATACTATACATTAAATTGTCGGTCCGAATACTCCATTCTGGTAAAAGATCCTTGGGGTCAGGGTGAGACGGCCAAAATAGCCTACCGCATACTTCTAAAAAATGGATATCATGTACGTCGCCAATATCTGGACGCCCGTTTCAAATGTAGATATTTGGTCACGCAGGATGGTTATCTGGTGCCCGTACTGCCCTCGGGGAGTATCTACCATCTACCCCATATCGGCAGATTGGCCCGATATCTGCATAGTTTTGACCAGACATATGAACATCTCATCAGATTGTCCCAGGTGGGCCTGCATACCAAACCTTTGGGCATAACCTATAATAAGCAGGAGGATGGTCACTATTGGGCGAATGCCCTGCTTACCCAAAACTATAGTGAGGTGCCCATTACGCCCGAAAAAATTTCACCGGATCGTATTAAAGGATTGGGTCTGGTTACGGTCAAACAGGAGGTTAACCTGGACCAGGAGATCGCCCGGGGACAGAATAATACCCCTGTGGACCGGAGAATCCTAGCGCTCTCCAAATATAGCTACGAAACGGAACTCTACCAACTTTTCCGCTTCCATCTTTCCTACTATCTCAACCAGGTGGACCTAAAATTGCGGGAGCACATCATGCAACAAATCTTGGGAAATTATCCGGATAAAAGGAAAAATATTAAAAAAATGCTCTACGAGGCGTCCGACCAAAGGCTCTACCAGACTTTTCTGGAACTACTCCGGAGGAGAGCGCAGACTGCAGGGGCGGAAGAAAAGCAGGCCGAAAAATCTGTCCAGATTGTGCCCGATTTTCCGGAGACAGATGCACATACGATCGTACACAGCCATCCCCCCGAGCTGCCCAGGGTCCGGCTACCTAGTGGCTGGGTACGGATCCTGCCGCGTGATCATGCCATCAACTATCCGGAATATCACATCCAGAATATACGGGAGCTCTGCTATCTACAGGACAAAGACGTCTGCCAGAAGAGATACCATTGTTCCTGGGACCCCCGGGACAAAATCTGTCTGCTCTCCGTACGCGAGGACAACTTTATAGAGTACATTAACAGGGTTGTTGAGGAGCTTGTGGAGAATGGTCTGCGCGCCCAGGAGATCCTTCGTGTGGGTAACTATTTTGTTTCCGATATAGTAAGCTATCAAGTTTATACAGAACGACCCTACGAACGTTTGGTTATTGCGTCCGCGGTCAATCTTAATAAGGTTCTGGCGGAAGTTTTTGGTAAAGAAAATTTGCCCCGTGTGGGCCGTAGAAAAAAGATAGACCGTCTTGAGAGGGACTATATCGAACTGAATGCCCAGAATCCTTTACGTGAGGACCATAAATGGTATTATCAAACCGTCCTCGAACATAATAATAGCCTCTACCGTGCCTTCGCCAACTGTTATTATTGGACAACACATCCCTATTCTGCCGTAGAATATCGTAACCTAGGCTATTATTCTACATTACAAACTATTCTGGCCAACATCTATAAGGCACAAGTTATCGATTATCTCCGCCGATCAGGGGGCCAGAACCAAAATTTTTTGATCAGACTGGGTACAGAAATACGCAGTCTGACCGATGGCCATTTGGAGCTGGACACATTGTCCAAAATTTATCATGTACGGATAACCATTTATAATGAACAGATGGAGGAAATCGCACATTTTGGAAAAAATAAGATTCCCATTGACATAAAATTTTATTTTATGACCGGTAATATTTATCCGGACAAAATAGATGCACTCTATAAACGTAAATAGGATATCCTGATGTTTCAACTAGTGATCAAAGAAAAATTTATGTGCGTTTATATTATCTAATGTCCAACGATAGTAAAATGCTTAGAGAAATGATCCAACGTCAGCTTCCCGATGTGCCACCAGAATGGCGGCTTTCAGTCAATGATATGAAACGTATTTGTAAATATATAAATTCGAGTATTTTTGATCCTGAAAAATGTTCCATCTGGAATGGTTATATCACCAATATGAACAACAACAATAAGGGTACCTATATTAATTTCTATTTCAAGAATAAAAAAGTGGCCCTACACCGTCTACTCTACAGTAATTATGTGTCCCCGCTCACTCCGACAGAATATCTTAAGTTCAACTGTGATAATAAAGGTATTTGCTGTAATGTTAACCATTATGAAAAGTATAAATATTCTCGTGTTAAACGGGATATATATAAATCAGAAAAAAAGACCAAAAAAACAGAAGATATTCAAATTGGTACGGACAATCCAGACGATTTGGTGATCGACTTTGGTCAATAGTTCCTTGGACGTCTTTTTTTGGAATTTTTACCTTTTCCGCCTTTTTTAAGGGCCTTAAGTGCCCGTTCTTTTTTGTCCATAATTATTTGGGCAATATTGACAATATTAGAAGGAACCTCACGCGGGATTACACTAGGTTCATGATAAAACTCCCGCCGTACAATAGGAGGGTAGCCACCTATCGGTTCAAAGCTCATTCTTTCTATATAATATAATCTATAATGGATATTCCGCATATAATTATGGAGGCACTTGAGAAGTACGATGCTGCTACGGAAGTGGTCGAAAGACTCTCCCAAAATACTTATTTGATCATTAATAAATCGGAGAATGATCTGGAAAGATCATCATTTATTTTTATGGATCGTCAGGAAAATCATGTAATCCTGGAAACTGAGGTAGAAATTTTGGCCGTTTATTATAGTAAATATCAACTATGGAACTGGGCCTGGGCACATCCTGCCCTGACCAGTTCGGAAAACTATCTTTCGCGGGAGATCCTTAAATATGCCCTACGTCTTGGCCCCGAAATGGCCTATATTAAAAATATACTGGTCATGTCCCGGGGGATCATTGATAGTATTTGGCAGATAGATATCAACCTGGCAATTTGTGCGGATATTCTTAAAAAATATTATATCTACCAATATCAGGTGAAAATAGGACAGGATATTCTCATCTATTATTTTGTCCTGTTGGACGATTCTAAGATAGAGGAATTTAGGAAAAATATGGCTTATAAATGAGCACACGGTACCGATCGTTCGGATAGACCGAAATGCCATCGATCATATCATCATCATAAAGTTCGGGCAGCCCATAATAGTCCGCATTAGTATAGCGGATTCCGTTAACTCTAACATGATCTAACGGAATTTTGAGCTCCATTTTGCCTGGATATTTTTGGTCTACTACATAATAAAAATAACGGTTCGGATTATATTGTGATCTGAAACGGAAAAGTGGTAGCATATTAGGGGCCTCTGTGGACTCCTTCGTAGACTCCTTCGTAGACTCCCTCGTAGGATCCTGGTCGTCCGAATGTTTGACCAAAATACCATTAAGAATAGGTGTCTCCATTTTTTCGTGTAGGGGTACACTCGGGGATATACTAATGGAAGAATATTTTACGGGATGCGGACAGCTGGGACAACGGTATGATTGTGGACGTTGCGCATAGAGTAGAAGGATGATCAGGACGATGGCTATGATAATAATAATAGTTGAACCTGAAATGGTCGATAAGTTCATTATAATATCAAAATATAATTTGGCAATGTTAGTATAACTATATGGTCCAAAAGGTCCAAATCGCCTATCTTTTGCCCAATACCTGTTATTTTTCAGAAATAGGGCAATATCTAATCCGTTTCCTTTATGTTAAAATTTCCGCCGAAAATTACCATCAGGCACGCCGTGCTCTGGACGACTATCTTTGGGGGGAAATATCACGCTACATCTATTTCCATAATATTGATGTGGAAGATTTGGAGGCTGGATTATCGTCCATCTGCCAGACCTTAGTTTCATACTATCCGGGAAAGGATTTACAACATTTTTATTTTCATACTGAAATAAGCTACAGTTTTCCGAAAGGATGTCTGGAGATAGTCCATGCAGAACGTCTTTTTAAGGCTCCCCAGAATATGAACCACCTGGGCTGCCTCTTTAGCCTAAAACATACTGTGGTTGAGGATACATGTGCCCTGCTCTATTATCGCTACGATCTTTCGGCGGCCAAAAAAATAAAGCCCGAGTCCATTAGTAGGGCAGATATTTTGCGCGCCTTGCGGAGACGTTACTATCTGACGGCCGTTATGGTGGGAAAACAGGAACTGGCCAAATATTATTACCGTGAACCGGACAACCTGGCGGACGGTATCCTAGGCGGACGAATTAAAAAAATTAAATTCGATGTCCATGGCTATCATTTAGTTTGTTACTATGATACCGATAGCCGAGACTATATAAATCAGGTGGCCACCCGTATGAACGGCCAAGTACTCATCCGTGGCGATGCCCTTTTTCTCCATGAACTGGCCGATGATATCTATGCTAACCTAAGCCGCCGTGAACTCAAAAGGCTTAATGTGCTCAGCTATCAGTCAAAAATAACACCCCCGGAGGATCTTTGGAATCGTTATCTGGTTGTAGAATATTTGATGCAACAATATCATGATATTAAAAATCGTTGTAGTATTTGTCAACAGGCTGATGTCTCCCAGATCTGCCAGATTTGCTACCGTGCTAAAATATGTGGTTCTCAGACCTGTCAGGAACAACATCGTAAACTTTGTACTTTAATTAATTAAAAATGTATTAATTAATTAATAAATTAATTAATTATATCTTCGTTTGGATAATCCGGCGGAATATCTAGAATATACTTATAAAAAGAATGGATAAAAATGATCTTTTGAAAGAAGTGGTCGCCCAGAATAGGCTACAAGGATCGCAGCCTTCCGATGAAATAGAACTTTCTGATCTTAAGACTGATAATGTAATTGAAGATGCACAGATGCCAAAAATGACACAATCTTTGTCCAACAAAAAATATCCAGAACATGTCCGTTCACAGGGATCGCAGGGACTGCAAGGACTGCAAGGCCCGCAGGGACCGCAGGAACCAAAAGAACCGCGGGAACCGCAAGGACGCAAAATTTCCCCCATTATCATTGACTATCTAATTATGCCCATTATTTTGATATTTCTTTTTGTGCTTATGGTCTGGCCTAAAACTTCCAATCTGATCGGTAAAGTTTTGCCCAGGCTCAAGGATATGAAAGGATATTTGGCGCGTGGAATTTTGCTGGCCATCCTCTATCTGACCGTCCGTTATCTTTTAGCCCGTACATTAAAAAGTTGAAATTCGAGTATTATATTTTAAAGATCTAATTGAAAAGCATGAACCCCCAAACTGCCCAAAAACAGATCAAAGACATATTAGACCAGATTCTGGCCAACCGGGCGGAATTTTTAGACTCCCTCAACTATTATGAGCTCAAAATAATTTTATGCTATCTTGACAAGGTCCAGGTATCCCAAATTATTGAAGAATACCTCCAAAATTTTTTTGAAAAACTATTACCTGATAGTTCCACCGTCCACTATACATTGGCACATTGTCTGCAGGCCTATCAATATTATAAAAGTTTTATCCATAATCTTGTCCGGATTTTTTTCCAATTTCTTAAGGATGAAAAATATAAAATACTATTTTATAATAAAATTATATCCATCCTAGAAAAAATAGAACTGGACATTATCTATTTAAACCTTACTAACATCAGGATGTTCGTGGATTTCATACTAGAACTGGACTCTATTGCCAAACTGTTAAATAAAAATAATGAAGCTTCTATATTCACAAAACTTAAAAGAATTTTACGCCTTCTGGACTCCCATTTTATGGACGTTCTCATGGGATATCTGGACCAATTAATGTCCCAAAAGTTGGATAAAATTTTTCAGTCCAAAGGTGAAATTATCAAAATTATCCAAGTGATAAATCTTTATCTGGCCTGTTTTATCAATTATAGTTGCTTTTCTGAAAATTTTAGACAACCATGTACCATGGTTATGATTTATTATCGGAAATACTTTGTCACACGGCTCATTAATCTATACTTGAAGGGTGAAACATCCAGGGTAAGATATTTGTTAGAATACGATCTTTTGAAGAAAATTAAGACATATTATGTCCAAAAATGGAATTTTTATAGAATGCTTATAGATGTATTTAGGTTAAAACATGATTCTAATGGTCCTAGTGGTTGCAGATATCTAATCCTTCGAGAGAGAATTTGGCCTTTGGAATATCAGGTTAGGAAGATTCCTCTACCCAAGGAGATTATTCCAATGGAGGATCCCCGGATTTTCTGGCAACCCTATGGGTATGCACAATTTAGAGTCCACACGGAGGATGCACAGTTTACGCTTCTCTGCTATCTACCACAAGCAGTTATACTGCTCCATCTGAACAAATACCCCCAATATTCTCCGCAGGAACTTGCCCATCTCTATCAACTACCCTTAGGCCTGATACGTGCGGCCTCCTATACATTGTTCACTATCAATCTGTTAATTTATGATGAACAAAAGCAAATATACCATCTGAACAAATACATCCCACATTTTAAGTTTTTGGACATCCGTCAGGAGTTCCAGAATTTACAAAATTTCCAAAATTTGAAATATTAAATAATTCATATTGATAGGTCATTGACGTATCAATATGTCGTACAATATAAAAAACCAGAATCCTTTTTATCTGGGTATTACTTCCCAGAATATCGAAACTTTCCAAAAATATTCTGGAATACTCTTCATCGTTGCCATGAATAAGAAATCACAATTTCATCCTGGCTTCAGGCTTTTCTATTGTCAAAATACGACTCCCCAGGAGATAGCGGAACAATGTGCCCCATGGGCCACTCTAGTACGGATAAAACATAAGATTACCCTATCGTCCAGCCTGATCCTCAAAGTGGCCCGAGAATTTTTAGAACCTTTTAACCATGATAAACTCATACTTGCCCCGGAAGAATACGTCTATCTCATGCCCTACTTTTTAACAAAAGAACAGGCAGAATATTTCATCTATATGGCAAATTCCCCCGGACTAGAAGATCTGGAGGATTACATGATATTTTATAAATTTTATCGTGGCATCGACCTTAAATATTTCTTATACATTATCCACAAACTACTTTCCCCCGAATGGCCAGAAGATCCCATGAGTTTGGAATCTTATCATAAACGGAATTATCTCCATAAATATACCAGTAAGATCAGAGATGATCTCGTTAAAAATTATTTTTCCGTTTATGAAAAACATTATTATAAATCAATCCTTTCTAACCAGGAGCTCAAGACTATAGCCAATCTTTTGAAAAAAAATCATGCCGAAATCCGAAAATCTACCCAAAAATATCAAGAAAATTTCCAAAAATTAGCCAATTCGTCAAAAGATAATAAAGAGCTATTGGATACAATAGAACAATATGAAGATTTATTAGATCATGAGAATTCTTCCGAAAATACATCGAATCTTGACCAAGATACATTGATAGAACCCCAAGAAAATGGGACAGAATCCCAATATCAAATAATCAAAAATTATGAACCCATAAATATCACTCCATTTGCGGCTTTTGCGGAGGCCCCCAACCATGAATCGATGAATACTTCCGGCTGTGTGACAAATGTAGGTCATGAACCAAAAAATGTTGAATCGAATGCGGACGTCTCCGGCTGTGTGAAAAATGTGGGTCATGAACCAGGAAATGTTGAACAAAAGGAGAATATTGGGCCGGGGCTGAACGTCGATCATGAACCGAAAATGGAGATTGAGATTGTCCTGCGTGGTCTACTTCTGAGCGAAGTTTTTTCCGAAAGGGAGAAAGTTATTCTGGGATGTTATGTTTTGGTCAATCCCAAATATTGTCATCTTATGATTAAGGATGCTCAGGTACTCCAAATATACAAGCCATTGTACTGCAAATATAATGATTTGATGGCCTATTATTTTTCTTATGGTTGGCTGATACTCTATCTGGAGGAGGTCTATTTGGTCAATAAAAATATTAACTGGAATGACCGTATAGTTTTTGATCTTGAGACAGCCAGGTGTTTGCCCCATTTTAAAAAGGAATTTATGTCCAACCCCTACATGATTTTCCCTACAAATTTGATATGTGTCAATCCTCATGCCAATACCATGCATTTTGATGCTGAATATCCTTTGGTCGATCTAGAAGAATTACGTCGGCGGCTCAATCTATTCCTGACCGGTGATCCACAAAAAAATCCATTATCCCAAATAGACTGGGGCCGCATTGTTGTTACCGGTAGTGTGATGGCGGCCATCCTGCCCAAAAAGAACCCAAACCTAAAGATGGACAATCCTGATGATGTCCAGCTGCTCGAATTTTTTAATAAATATTATTCCAATTCGGATGTAGATTTGGCATGTCGTTGTCCTGATTTTCTGACCATGATCCAGGAGGCCCGTAAGGTTATGCGATCGGTTGCGACAGTCCTTGGGGTGGAGCCTTCTGAGTCTTTTATCAACATAGAGAGGAATTTGATCATCTATCTGGCCACTTCTTTGGAGAACGATAACTCTGCCCATAATTTAAGATATTATTATGATATTTATCTCAAGGAAAGACAGAATATGAAACAGGTATATCTTCAGGATGAACTGCTCGCCCAAATATTTGATACGCCCGTTCCCATAGATCAGGTTAGCCTATTCAAATATAAATATATTCGATATAATGAGCACGAGGATTTTAATGTTTTTTATTATTGGAAGGGTAAAAATGTCTATCTTAAATTTTTCGAATCCCTTAAAGTCCACATTAAGATTCCGGGATTGAAGCATCCATTCGAAATATTCAAATATCATGATGCATGCAATCCGGTAGAACCTGAAAATTTCCTGAACATGATCAATTTTTTCCATCTACCCTGTGTGCGTGCCTTCTATGACGGACAAAATTGCTATCTGTTGCCCTCGGCCATCAGTAGCTATTTTCTCTATATAAACATAGACAACCGTAATGTTTTCAGCAAGTATAATTATATGCAAATTATTGATAAATATTATAGACGGGGTTATGGCTTTTTATTGAACGACAAGGAGCTTAAATCTATACAGGCGGACAAAAAGTGTGCCCATTTGGATTTAATCACGCGTGAAACTGCAAAAACAAAAAGGACTGCCACCGAGGATGGTGTGATCACACCACCCGACATGTCCCATCTGGGACATTTGGAGAGTTTCTAAAAGTTGAAAAAGTAGGTTAAAGATTCCATGATTTTAAATTTTAGAATCATGGATGGTATGGAACCATATATTTCTTCCAAACGACGACGAAAAGTGGTCCAAAAGATGCTCCATTTTTTTCCGGAAGAGTATTCTAAACGGATAGAGCAGGGTATTTATGATTATACGGAACAATATTGTCAATCCAACGAAAATTATCTTAAGATGGCCCAATATATTTACAAAGATGTATTTAAGAATCTATACTTCAACCTGAAGAATAACGGGCGGACCGTCCAAAAAATTGTCCAGGATATTTTTTCCAGGAAAATGGACGCCTATAATCTGGCGTTCCTGCGCCCCGAAGAGCTCGATGAGGACCGTTGGATCAAAATAATTTTGCGTAAGAATACGAGCGAAGAAAAATTGAACAACCTACCTACAGTTGAATGGCGTCCGTGTAAAGTATGCCGTTCTCGGGAATTTTTCTACTATCAACTACAGACCCGCAGTGCGGACGAACCTATGACCACCTTTTATATTTGTAAAAAATGTAATAAAACATATAAGATTAATCTTTAAAATTTGACTTTCAGAGTCTAATATAAAACTTCTCCATTAAATTTCACTATGAACCATAATGGGAATGCCGCCTATCTGGACTACTACATCGAGAGTGATTATGAGGACGTGCTTAAAAAGTTACCCGATATAATCCGGGAAGCAGAAAGACGGGCTGCGGAAGTTCTGGAGCCTACCATTGTTGAGAAGCGTGAGGTCATGTCCCGGATTAAAGATTTTATCCGGAAGCGCCACCGTATAGTTTATGGTGGCACGGCGCTCAATGAGGCGCTCAAGGCGATTAATCCCAAGGATGCCATTTATGATGAAACACTTTTTTCAGATATTGAATTTTATTCTCCTACTCCTGTGGTCGATCTGGTCGATCTAACCAACCTACTCTATCAGGCCGGTTACAAATATATACAGGGTAAGGAGGCACAACATGAGGAAACCTATTCTATTTTTGTCAATCTACAACTTTATTGTGATATTACCTATGTTCCTAAAAGGATTTTTTATAAAATTCGCACCATCATGATTGATGGTATTCTTTATGTACATCCACATTTTATGCTGATCGACTATCTACGCATGATTAATGATCCCATGAATGCCGCAGTCCAACGTTGGGAAAAGGCTTTTAAAAGGATGTACAAACTGCTCAAAAATTATCCTTTAAAATATTTTAGAAGGGTAACTATCAACCTAACATCTCCGTCCGCTCAGATTGCAACACTTCTCCAAAAATTCAAAAGTGAATTTATGGCCAAAGAGATTGGGGATTCGTCATTGATCTCCGGATTTGACGCCTATAATTTTTACATTAAACACGCGGACGATCAGCGGGATGTAGAACAGATGGCGCGTTTGGCCGGCACACAGGGTGAGATACATCGTATGATCGTATCCGTACCCTATCTAGAGTTGATCTCCGTGGACTATCTGAACGACGTGGTTAAAATTTATAATTTTCTAAAGGAACATTTAGACTATCATGCAATTACTTTGGAGGAATATTATCCTTTTTTCCAATTTACCAACTATTTGGTGATTATCAAATATAAGGATATACCCATCATCAAAATCTATGAGGGTGATGGCCACTGCATTCCTAACATCATGACCAACCGGGGCTATATGTATGTATCCTACCAATATTTGCTCATGCAGATGATGATAGAAAGGTTCCGTAGCTATTTGGACGGCAGTGACTACAATATTTATGATGTAGCCGTATCCAACCTGGTCAGTGCGCGTAATTATTTTTTGAACAAAAGGCAACTTTCCGTTATTAATAATACCGTATTTGGAGAATTTCGTGTCTCCTGTGTAGGAAAGACAGTAAGCTATCTCAGGATGGGTCTTTTACGTAAATTGAAAAGGCTTAAGAAGGGTAAATCGGCCCAATTTGTCTACGAACCTGAAAAATTTTTTTCACAACCAGAGGAGGTACGTCTCAAATTTGATCCGACCAAATATGTTTTTCGCAATACATCAGGAAATCGTATTATAAATCCAAAAAATATGCTCTTCCAGATTGATGAACAGGGCGAAATACATAAACAAGTAGAGGCTGAGGATGAATATTCTACCGAAAGTTCTACCGAAGATTTAGAAGAAAAAAATAAAGGTAAATCAGAAAAAATGGAAAAATTAATAACTAATAGTAATTCTTAAGGATTAATGGATTATTCAATATATTAATCCTTAACTTATATTTATCATTTTTTAACAATGTATTTATCTAGATAAATTGACCGACAAATTGTTCCGTATAGATCAATATTTTATAAGATTAATTAGCAGATCTTCCATTAAGATGGAATTTTTGAAAATTTAAAATTAGTTTAGGACTAGAATAATATAGGAATATTATGAGGTTTAACTATCGTGCGCTCGAATGGATTATTAAGGAACATATTCCTGAAAGATATTATGTCCTAAATCATGTAAGAATAGATCTTTTTGAGGAGGCACTAAGACATGAATCGGTTGGTGGTCGGAACTATGATAGATTAGAATTTTTGGGAGATGCCCTATTCCATCTGATAATTACCCATTATTTTTATAATCGCTATCAGGATGAATCGGAAGGTTTTTTGACAAAGATACGGATCCGTATAGAGCGTGGTGATTCCATGGCCGAATTGGCCAAGAAATTAGGTTTGAACTATTATGTTCAGGCTGCCATAGAGATCAATGAAAGTATTCTAGAAGATATTTTTGAAGCTTTTTTGGGAGCTTTTTATCTAAATTTTGGTATGGAGATTTTGGAGCAGTTTGTCATTCGATTGATAGAAAAGTATAAGGATCTATCGGCCCTTATCTTTTATGATGATAACTATAAAGATATATTATTACGCTATTTCCACCAGATGAAATGGGGACATCCTGTATACCAGGTGGACCAAGAATATCATAATGGCCTATATATTAGTCGTGTCCATTCTCCTAGCGGACAACTTTTGGGGGAGGGACGGGGTACTTCTAAGAAAAAATCAGAACAGATGGCATCTTGGAACGCCCTAAAAAAGTTAGAGGTCATTGTGGATGGGGAGATTAGACAGGAAGTTTTTAACGATTCCGCCCAGTCCAACCGGATAGAAAAGGCTATGGAGTATATCCTTAATCCAAAAAATCGTTTGATGGATAGTAAGGCCATCCGAAAAATTTTGGAAAAGTATCATTTGGACATTCATAATATGATACTCGATATCAAAATTTTTCGGGAGGCAATGACACATCGTTCCTATCTTTGGCACCCGCATATGTCCAAAAAAAAGAGATCAACCGATAAAAAGGATGACCCTTCTGGCAAGGGATCTTCTGGCGAAGAGTTGCCCGATAATAAAAAATCATTTCGTATAGTAGGACTCCAAAAACATTCTAATGAGCGCCTCCAATTTTTAGGGGATGCTGTTATCCATTTTATTGTGGGTGAATATCTTTTCCATCATTTTTCGCGTGAGGATGAAGGATTTTTGACACGTGTCCGCTGTCGGATTGAAAATATTGAGTCACTTTTTCGGTTGGCCCAGAAGATTGGGCTCGCCGAGTACATGTTGGTCAGTCGTAATGTGGAAAATCTGCATGGTCGGAATAATATCAACATTATAGGGGGTGGGTTGGAGGCCTTTACGGGTGCACTTTATCTGACCTTGGGTATTAATCTGACACGACAGTTCTGGCTGGAAGTTATCCGACTGGAGATCGATATCCTGGAACTGGTCGAACAGGAGACAAACTATAAGGACATAGTACTCCAACTATTCCATCGGCGCCGATGGGGGCGGCCAGACTACCGGTTACTTAGTGCAGAAGGTCCGGACCATGCCAAAACTTTTACAGTGGGTCTTTTCTTGAACGGAAAACTAATGGGTAAAGGAAGTGCGTCCTCCAAAAAACGTGCGGAACAGTTAGCCTCTAAGGTTATGATAGAAAAGTATAAATTTTCCTATAAATAAAATTATAATTTTGTCTACATAATATATATATCATGTTGTCGAACGTTGGAAATACAATTCAAAAAATGATTAATAACACACCTACGGCCATCACTAACAATGATAATACAACAGTGGTGGTCACCAATGGTGGTAATGTTTATCAGGCTGGTTTTATTGGTAATCGTATCCAATATTCTTTCCGGGAGATTGTATCTAGTGATAGTCTGGGTAAGATTTTGGACGCCGAGGCTGTTGAGGATCGTATCTATCTGCTCTCGGTGACCGGTTCGGTCTATGAATATGATTATACTCCCGATTTTGGTCCGGCCATCCGCGAAATTTATAATCCTGGCAGTAATAAAGGGGACAAAGCTGTTAAAATTGTAACCGGAAGAAAACATGTACTCATTCTGACGGAGGCAGGACGTGTTTGGGGTGCTGGGGACAACAGTAACTATCAATTGGTGCCCCAGGGACAATGCCGTTATGATACGGCCGTTGAAGTAATCGTTACGGATACGGTGTTACATGATAATAATAGCCAGACAGCCTTCACAGGCATTTATAATGAGCTAGAATATCCGGTAATCCCTACGAATAGTAAAAATTGTGGTAATTTAAACTGTATTAAAGATACATTATGTGGTGTATCCCTGGGTAGCCTGAACATAGGCGGTGTGAACACTAGCTGTTCATCATGTCCGGGTACTTTGGCGGTTCCCATTTTTGGTGATATTACCTATGTAGGTTTTCTTTGTGTAGATTCTACAGGCTGTGCCTCCGGTTGGATTAACTATCAGATTTCGCGGCTCTATATTAAATGTGGTAGTGGTATTGCCAAACTTATCTATGGACAGCCACAAGGTTGTCAGATCAGGGAGATCAATATAGCCAGTACCAACCAGATAATCTTTTTCGAGACGAACCCATGTCCTCCCACTAGGACGGACCTGCTCTGCGGTCAGGTATGCAGTTCCCCACCTATCATGGGTTCCGTCCCCATCAATGGTAGATGTGGGGGATGTATTACTATCCCATTAAACTGTAATAATATTTTTCCTCCTCCAGAAGTAATTTTCAGTCAGGAATGCCATGCCATTATTATTAAATTTGGAGGCCGTCAGACCAATATCAGTATACTTTGCGATGGATGTTTTACCGGTATTTCGCCCATCAATGTCAGACCTGTCGTGCCTGTCGGGCCTGCTGGGCCTGCTGGGCCTGCTGGGCCTGCCGGATCTGCCGGGCCTGCTGGGTCTGCCGGATCTGCCGGATCTGCCGGGTCTGTCGGGCCTACAAATGTAGAGGCCGTTAATGTAGGCTACCTATTGGAGCTGGACGTACCAATAGACTGTTGTCAGCCCACGGGAATACCGGATATAACATTACCGCAGCCTATCTGGAACAATATTTTTGCCGGCGGCGATCTGTCCGTCCTGGTGGACAGTTATAACCGACTTTATGTTTTTGGTTCGCTCTATCAGGTGCGCAATAATCGTGATCTGATCAAACGTACGTGTTTGGAGGATCTGATCAATAAGACCAACGTGTCCATCAGTTTTCCGGCGGACCAACTAAACTGTACCAACCTGAATACATGTAAATGTCCACGTTGTAGGTCGCGCCCTTTTAGGACGGACCTTAATAAGTTTGGGATCCATCTAAACTTTCCGCCCAAGCAAGGATGTGGAGAATCTTTTAGTGTTTGTGATTTTTTGAAGGCTCTCAAAGAGTGTAACCAGAGTATTAGCGATCAGCCGGTTTGCGAACCTTGTGATGCTTATATTTACCTTAATGTAGTTGGACAGTATGGTTGTAATTGTAATGCACAACCGGCACCCCATATTGGTTCGATCACTATTTTTAATAAAAAGAGTATTTGTAAATTAGTCAGCCAAAAAATTCCCGATACGGTTAATGTAATGGTCAATCTAGGATCGGTCATCGAATATGATCTGAACAAAATCCGTGTAGACAATTTAGACCTACCGTTGGAGAAAATTGTTAAGCTTAATTTTTGTGTCAAAGGACCCAATGTGAATATTTATATTAACGTGGACAATCCCGGTGGGATTAAATTTACCGACGGCGGAAAATATAATGTTGAATTTACCGTGAATGCTAGTACACAAACCCACCAATTTATCCTGAACTATGGAGGAATTTTGGATCCTGTGGAACTGACCAACCTGAAATATGCACTTTCGTTAGATTGTATCTATCCTTGTCCTAAATTTAAGAATCCTTTTGATACTAAAATTACTTTTACTTATTTGAAAGGTGGAGATCATGTTAAGTTTGTAGTTACCAATCCAAATACAATTAGACAGGCTATTACTGCGGACATTCCTACCGTTTTCCGTTTAAATCGCCGGGTTATCACGGTAGGCGTGGGCAACAATAATCTTTCCGTACTAGTAGGGGGATTGGCCTGTCCCAATGAAGTCTATGCCATCGGTCGTAACTGTAACGGTGAACTAGGCATCGGATCGGTGGAGACCCCGGTCATCTGGACCCAGGTAAACCGCCAACTTTTTGACTGTCAGGTGGTGGCCATTTTTTCAGGGGACCATGTCACATTTTATATTACACAATCGCAGAAAGTTTATGCCAGCGGACAATGGAAATGTTATGTCAACTCAAGAAGTCCTGAACTGGCCAAAGGTATCTGTCAAAATTGGAGGATTCGTTATATTTCTGTCGGCAAAAATGATGTCATCCTGCTCGGCGCCGACGGAGCCATTTTTGGGCTAGGCGATAATAGCTTCGGCGAACTAGGCCTCTGCAACCTGAGCCAGATTACGAAGCCTACGCCATTATCATTCTTCTATAAATTGAACAGCTGTACTGCACGACAATTATGTGACAACCTGGCCCATCCGGTCGAGCGTAAATTCCGGCAACCTTTCGGGGTACCTTTCGGAGTATCCGGCGGGACACCCTGTGGAATACCCGATGGAGCACCCTGTGGAGCACCCGGCGTACCTTGTGGCGATGGACCGGCCGACGGACGCTTCCCGAGAAAATATATACCTAACTTTCGCTGCTACCCAAAACGTAAATAATCTGCATTTGTTTACTATATCCAAAAAACCATCTAATAATATTTAATAAATAATATTAGATGGCCATTTATAATCTATCAAACTGTCGGGTAAATGATCTTAATACCAAATAATGATACTTTGACCGTTTATATAATTTTTAGTTCAGATTGTTATACCTATTTTTTCTAATTTAGAAACAATATTATTCATCATATTTAATAATTTTTTATTTTCTTGGACTAATTGTTCATTTTCATGGCTCAATCGGCCAATTTCTTGGGCCATTAGTTTGTTCTCCTGGTCCAGTCGGATAACCTCTTTGAGAAGTAATGGCGTCAAAAGATGGTAATGTACGATGTGTGGTTTGGGATCACCTTTGGGGACATATTTGATATATTTGTTCCCATTTTTGTCCGTCTCTTCAACCTCTTCATGATCTTGTTTGAATCCTACTAGTTCTGGCATGATTTTGAGTACATCTTCGGCGATCAAACCATATTGTTTTTGTTTTTGTGGATCGTCCCGATAGTTGAAGGCTACTGGTTCCAATGCCATTAGTCGTTGGGTTAGTTCAGCATCGTTTAGGATGGATTGTATGTTTTCCTTAAACTGACGACTGCTTGTTAGAAGCCCCAACTGATTATTGTTAGATACATAAACTTGACTACCAGTTACCGTACTACTATAAATATTTTGGATAAAACAACGATTATTTCCGGCCGAAGATGGCGTTAAATTAGCTCCAATAATAATATCCCCATTTCCTGTATTATTACCAAAACCAGCACCATAACCGATCAAAATGATATTGGATATGTCATTATTGGGCGAAGTATTATAACCAATGGTTGTATTGTTCGATCCCGTTACGATATTACTGAGCGATGCAGATCCAATAGCCACATTAGAAGAACCAGAATTGTTACTAACAAGTGCCTCATATCCAATACTTGTATTGTAACTACCAATAGTATTACTCAAAAGTGCTCCAGCACCTATAGCTGTATTGTAATTAGCGGTAGTATTACTAGTAAGTGCCTCAAATCCAATACTTGTATTGTAACTACCAATAGTATTACTCGAAAGTGTTCCAGCACCTATAGCTGTATTGTAATTAGCGATGGTATTATTAGCAAGTGCACCAAATCCAACGGCTGTATTAATGCTACCATTAGTATTATTATACAATGTAAAATTACCCACACATGTATTATAAATTCCATCTATATTATTAATCATGGATGCATATCCCATAGCTACATTATGTTGTCCTGTAGTATTCGACATAAGCGCCTCATAACCGAACGCAGAATTATAATTAGATATATTCCCGCTACTAACATTGTCTAAATTGAGTGCTTTAAAACCAACTGCAGTTTCATATTTACCTGTATAGTTGGCAAGGGCTCCACATCCGAGGACCGTATTATCATTTGGCGTACAACAATTATTGTTCATATATATATATTATAATATTTAAAAAATAATATTATAGGATGATTAAATATTATAGATAATGATATGTTATCAGTTTATAATAGTTTAAATTATAGGTATTTAATATTTAATTTTTCCAGTAAAGCTTGGTTCATAACGGTTAAATAGTTTATTTTTTGTGCCATCATTTCATTCTCCTGAATTATTTTATCAATAATATGGGCCATCCGTTCATTCTCCCGGTCTAGTCTGATAATTTCTTTGAGGAGCAATGGTATGAGCAGATGATAGTGTATGGTAAAAGGTTTAAGTTCATATCCTTTAAGATTATTCATATTTTCTCCGAATTCTCTGTGGTTCTGGCGTGCATGTTGTTCCCGACAGAATCCTACCAGTTCCGGCATAATTTTGAGCACATCCTCGGCAATCAAACCATATTGTTTCTGTTTTTGTGGGTCGTTCCGATAGTTGAATGCTACCGGTTCTAATGCCATCAGTCGTCGGGTTAGTTCAGAATCATTTAGGATAGGTTGGATATTTTCTTTGAATTCTCGACTGCTCGGTTGTACGCCCAACTGATTGTCCCCCGATATATAAACCTGATTGCCATTAACACCAACCCCATTAATATTAAGAATGAAGCAACGACTGCCTTTACCCAAAGGTGGTGAGAACATATTTCCAATAATAATATCCCCTTGGTTGACATTACCATCGTCTCCAGCATGATAACCGATCAGGATGGTATCTGATACGTCATTACCGGGCATGGCTCCCACACCAATGGCCACGTTATTCGATCCTCTATTAATAGTATGAAGGGCGTTCCGTCCTATGGCCACATTGTTATTCCCTGTCCTATTATTATGGAGTGCTGCTGTACCAATAGCTATATTAGCAGATCCAGAAGTATTTTGTGAAAGCGTATTATTAATGATGCCCCCACCAGCAGTAACAGGACCACCAATAGCAATATTATGGTATCCGGTATCATTTTGGGAGAGTACTCCTGCACCAATGGCCACATTAGAATAGCCGGTAGTATTAGACATGAGAGCCCCATAGCCTATAGCCGTGTTTCCTGTAGAACATTGGGTAGCAAAACTATTGTTAAATTTTGTTCTCATTAAGGCCAGACAACCGATGGCCGTATTACCATTAGTGCGCTCAGTATAAAAAGGATTACCTATATTAAAATCAGGATTATTAAAATTTATTCTAGAATCATCCGAAAGTGCCGCATAACCAATGGCCACCTCATTATCGCCCAAATAATTCGCAAGGGCATTAGATCCTAATGATACATTAGATATTAATGATACATTAGACCCTAATGATACATTAGATGAATTATCCATTATATTTATAATAATTATTTTTACCAATAATCGGACGGTCAAACTATTTTATCAAAATAGCCTATTTTATCAAAATAGCTAAAAAACATCATAAATTACCATTCCATAGGGTAGTTTATGATGTACTCATATTATGCATCCCTTTGGATCCATTTGCTGAGGTCCTGCGATTTATACTGGCAAAGGTTACTATTTTTGGCATTAGTTGTCATGGTCATATCATGATTATCCTGGAACACTTGGACCCACTTTTGGATATCCTGTCGTCCTAATCTTTTGTTCTCTTCAGCAATGATAAATTCGTTGAATAATGTTTGGACATCTTTAGCGGGCATCATAAGTTCTAAAAATTGGGCCACTGGATTAATAATCTGATGTTTTAGATAATAAAGATAGTCTATCCTCAGATTGTTCTGTATCACATAGTCCGGATGTTCCACCAAATCACCCTGGAGCATGTCTTTAGAATTCCCATTTTCACGTATAATGTAGACATAAGGGATCCGATCGTTGATCTGTGGACGGTTCCCTGGGTCGCGCAGTGTCATCCGGTCGGCCAGTACTTTATGTGCGATTGCCATTGGATTTTTATAACGTGATTTAAGAGTTTTGCTAATAATAAATTTTTCGATACTGTAGTGTCCGGTCATAAGTCTTTCCATAACCTTACGGACATACTTCACCGAAGAATGGATGGCCAGTTCCAGTGCATTAGGAACACCCATGGCCGCCCTTTTAAGAATATGGTCAATGATCCCGCCCACAATAATCTTGACTATGGGTGCATTGTCACGCCTTTTGAGCACAATTCCCATGGATTTAAGATAATATTTATCAGGACTCTGTTCATAAAGATATCCTACATATCTCTTTTTGGACAACAGAATAAATGGATAGAAAGTTTTTTCATAAACAATACATTGTGGAGGTGGAACATTCTGGTTAATTAACCGGGCGGCCTCCTGACAAAGCTGGATGGTCCGTACGAGTGCCCATTTGTTACCTTCATCAGCATTTTCCCTTTGTGGCCTTTGTGGCCTTTGTGGATGGAAATTAATAAAAATAGAATCCGTATTCCTCACAATAATGAGCCCAACGCCCGCATGGAAGTTGCCCGAATCTGTCTCCAGATCATAAACATAATCGTCCTGTATGCCCAAACAGGCGCTGCTGACCACCTCAACATATTGGGATATACACTTCCTAAAGTAGTATTTACCATCTTTACAATCCGTTAAAGTAATACTTTGAGCGTAGACCATGATGTAGACTATATAAAATTTTTGGGCATTTAGTGAACCCTCGATGACGATTATATCAGGTTTGTTCTTCAAAAATTCGTCCAAAAAGACCTGGAGGCAGATCTTGGGAGCGTTTAGATCAACACCATTAAAATTTCCCTCACGGCCTAATAGACCATATTGTTCCACCATCCATCCAGGCGCCTCTGATAAATTGACCCAAGGTAGCAGGTTTAGCTTGAGCAGATGCATACCTGGATGACATTTGCTAGGTTTAACGATCCGCCCCCTTTCGTCCAGAAGGGAATGGTCTTCGGTAACATCTATTGTGCCCAGAGTGGTAACTACACGATAGATTTTTTTAAAGGTCCGGTGCCGTACCAACCGACGTATACGGACCCATAGGCCCATAAATGACGGTACATAAAGATGGCCTACATTCATATATTCTTTTTCATGATAACTTTCCCATTTTCCTGATCCCAATTGGTACACTAATTCTAGACGGATTTTATCCTGGGCATCCTTTATAAGGATCGGGGTATCGGCGGTAATAGAATCACCATAGATGACCTCGGCCCCCGGAAAATGTTGTTCTACCAATTTTTTGGCGAAATAGAGCCTCTCCCGTCCGATGGCCGTGGTCGAGGCGGCTATCTCCTGCAAATAGATGGGCGATGTCGGGGATCCTGTCTGTCCGTAGAGCGAGTTGGCCGTAATCTTATAGGCCAGCTGGAGAGAGTTCAGGATAGAACGTACAAATGGATCCTTTTCTGTGGACAATCTCTGGTTGGTCTCCTTACGTTTGTTGAGCAATTCTGTCAGGATCTCCGGTAGAATCCCGTAGCGCACCGTCCTATCCTGACTAGTGTTAAAATATTTCTTTTCCTGTTCGGGGACACTAGAAGTATCCTCGACGATCTCCTGGGCGAAACGGTAATGTTTTTTGATGGTCGTACCATCTAGGTTGCGCAATAGTTCCCCATTTTTATCCTTAAGCGTAATGAACACATCATGATAAATGTATCCGGGAAGATGGTCGTACTGGGGATCATCAACATAACATTCGTGGGAAAGATTACGCTCCCTCATAGAGTTAGGATAAAGTGAGGAATAGTCGAGCACTCCGATAGGATCCGTATAGATTCCGGGCTTCGGTGTAATAACCGTAGCACCTTCATAGGTAGCCTCATCCTCGAGCACATGATGCCGTATGACCGGTATTAAATATCCTTTTTCCCGACATTTTTTGGCCACCAGACTAAAAATCTTAACTCCCTGTCCACGGAGGAAAAGATAGGAAAGCGGTACATGACAAACTTTGGCCATACCTATATTATTTACAATGATGTCCAGCCGGGCCAGCAATAGGTTGACCAATTTACAGTCTTTGAGACAATAACGGGCTATCCGACCGATACCTTTGGGCTGGCCCTCCCGGTATAATTCATTAATTTTGGAATAATGTAGATCGTCCTTAGCAAAGGTCCAAAACACTTTGGATGTTCGTAATGCTCTTTTCAGATCCGCTAGTAGGGATGTTTCCATCCTAATATGGATACCTTTTTCAGAAATCTCGGACACCCGAAATTTGGCGCCCTCCTGTAGGGGAGATGGCGTATACCCATCGTCCACCATTATCTGTATGTAGGCATGTTTTTGGAGACCCTTAATGTTTCCGGTCCGTAGGATCACCCCTTTTTCCTGTTCTGTATCATCCTCAGAAACCTCCAGGATCTTTTCGGTGATAAAGTTGGCAGAGACGCTATCCAACTTATAGCTGTTCAGTTTGTACTCCCGTTGGATGACCTTCATCATGTCTATGTTCACGATACCGGGGACCTGGAAGAAACGGAGTTCATTATCGCCCAACGCTGAGGAACTTAGCGATTTGATACGATAGGCCGATAGGGAATTTTTCAGAAATCCATCCTGGACGAGACTCCGATTGTCCAGTTTTCCCAAATTTATCAAAAATTCTTCCAGGAGTGCCTCACCGCCAATCCTGAGGAGCCTGTCATGGATATAGCTATCATCAAAACCAAAGTTATTATAGCCTACCATGAAATCAGGTCGCATTTCCGATATTTTTTGGGCAAAGCCTAGGAGCAGATCCCTTTCTGTTGTATAGCAATATACTAGTGCATCTTTAATGGCACAACAATTTTTGAGCGTCAGGATCATCTCCGACTCGGGCGTTAGGAAACCGTAACGATAGAGTGTCATACCTATCTGGATTATCTGGTCATCCTCCCGGCAGGCCTGCGGGAAATTTTGGTCGCAGGAAACACATTCTATATCATAGCCTAATATTTTAAAGGATGCCATCTGTGTATCCTGTTCGGCCCTCCCGGACGGTTTCACATGTTGCCAGTGGACCTGATAAACAACATCACAATGTGCATATCTTTTAAGAGGTTTTAAATGTTTTTTTTCGATAGCCACCCATCCGCACGATGACAGGTTGGCCAGATGCATCAGTCGGATATGTGGTTCAATGTTGGACTCATAACATTTAAGGCGAATGGGTTTGCCCATAATTTTGACCGGCGTTTCCAGAGCTCTGGCGAATTCCCGTAGGCCGGTATAACTTTGGAATGAAAGTTTGATAAATTTGTACCATTTTTTGTTGGTGAATCCAACAAACCGATGCCCGCGTACCAGCTGATATTCTAATAATGATTTTTCTACCGGGAACTCATACTTATCGGTGCATTTCCAGGCCACTTTCTTCCTGAGGGCCTCTATCAGACTATTTACATTTTCCTGGCCCCAATTTTCGGGTATTTCTACATAGAAATAGGGTCTAAAACCGGTTACCTTGAGACAGACATCATGGTCGTCCAAGGTTCTGCCAAAAAGTTGTACCACATATATTTCTTCATCAGGAAATTCATGGTAATAGTTCCAGTCATAAATTTGGAATTCTAACAATTCCATTAATTCCATTAATTATTAATGATTAATTTTGGGAAAATATTATATATATTCTTCAATTTTTGGGAATCGATTGGAGATCCATCTGATAATGGCAATATTTTGTACCGCATTGTAAATTATTTTGGACCATATGATAGTATTCTTCTTTAATTTCTGGGTCCACAAGATGCTCCCGATAGTATTCAGAAAGTTCTCTAGAATCCTCCAGATTGACCGGAATAATCTGGGATTCACGCACTTCTGTTCCGGATACTACCGGTGTTCCGGATACTACCGGTGTTCCGGATACTACCGGTGTTCCGGATACTACCGGAGATTCCTGCCCCATTCTATGTTTCATGGCAAGAATCTTGTCCACATCAATCTTGGACGTTTGACGTGGCGGAATTAAAATGGGACGGTCCCGTTTGAGCAGTAGGATGATTATGAACAGTGCCACCAGAATGATTACAAAGTTCCGAAGATCGAACATAATTACATTATTAATATATTTTTTAGTATAGTTAATATCGACAAGGAGCCGGATATTTATAGAGCCGATAACATTTTCCCTGCGCATAGATTACCTGGGATCGAAAGTCGGGAGGAACCTTATATATTTGACATTGTTCTTTTCCACATGTTTTACGGAAGAGTAGGGCAATACCGATTCCCCAAATAATGGATACCAGAACGACCACCCAATTGCTATTTAATATTTGTGTCCAATGTGTCCATTGGGTCCCATCCTTTCCCATATTTATACTTCCGTACATTTTCCGGAAATTCTATCAGGTATTCCAGGTATTTCACGGGCCTCATAGACAAAACAATGATCATTTTCGTCCACATAAACGGTAGATTTAATATTTTCTAAATTCGGATAACGATAAACGGTACGATATCCTGGTGCGGATAGATAGACTAATATAATACCAATAATTAGTCCCAGCAATATATATCCGATCTTGATTTTCATATAAGTTACATCTATAATATAATTATATTATAAAATGTCCTGTCCTGTAGACCGTTATTATGAAACAGGCATTGTTCCCCAAGGGGCAACATGCGGTGATTGTAAGGCTGATTACAATAAATGTGGTCGGACTGCTACATTAACCGAAAATAGTACGCCCTCTTGTTGTCCCCCAGGATACCATTATGTGGATACTACCCCTTGTGGAGATTGTACTTTTAAAAATAATGCAGGGTTGGCCACGGCCGCCAATTTGTTGACCGGTAATTTATTAAACTCGGTGGTTTCTATGCCGGGCAGATACTTTAGGTGTGCCCCTGATGAACCCCAAATGAATACCTACAGCAAGGTTAATTGTTGTATCAATAAAAATCTAAAAAAGGATCGTGCTGAAGGCTATTGTGCCAAAGGATGGTGTCCTGGTTCATCTTCCTGCATCTCATTTATGACCTCCTATTGTCAGGAAGATAGGTTAGATACAATGGAATGTATTGAATTCTGTAAAAAAAATACGGGTAAATGTGATGCTGCCCTTTTAAAATATTGTAAAAATCCAGAAAATTTTGCAAAACCAGTTTGTGGCTGTGCACTACCATCCGACCAATATACTCTAAATAAATTAAGAACTCCTACCGGTGAAGCAGTACCAATATCTTGTGATTATCGTTGTGGTACCATTCCTGAGGCCATCCGCCTGGCAGGACAACAAGATTGTAAAATAGGTGCCGTTTGTGTCCAAAATTTCAAAGATGTCGAAATTCATATCTTACAAAAACAATTGCCCGAAACCATCAAAATTATCCAGTCATGCGGCAATGCAGCCGAAAAAGAAGGTCAAGAAAAAACACCCGAGGGTATTAAATTTAGTGGGACGAATATCGAAATAGAAAAAAAAACTTTTTGGGAGAAATACAAGTTCATAATTCTGGCAGCAGTAATTATTCTAATTATTATGATTGTAATTATCCTATTATTCTAATATATAGTAGATGAAAAAATAAAACAGTATAATTGGAATTCATATGGATAATATATGTTAGTATATCCCCTGCAGATCATTACAAAATTTATTTGAGATTATTTTCACGTTTATTTTGGACGCTACGATAACGGTAGAATAATAAAAGAGCAATAGTAAGTATAATTATGACATACCAAATGTTTGGTTTTATGTATTTTTCATAGAAGTATTGCCAGATGTTTTTGACAGGTTCCCAATAGTCAACTGTGGGCCCCTGTAGTGTTCGTAGGATACGTTCTTGGACCGTGGGATCGATTAGTTGTGGTTTAGGGCATTTATACTTCATTAAGTATAAATGCCAAATTATTCTTGTACGTTCGGTACCCAATAGGTAGTTCTGCCCCGGACTATCTGTGAACGTACTACCGGATTGCCTAAAGGATCGTATTTTTTACGATAGACCCAGAATTGGAAATGTTCTGGTCCGAGTTTAATATCGGGATGATATTCCGTCCGTGGGGTAGTCTGGATATCATCCCAGATTTTTTCCAGATAATCAGTATGTTCGGGCCGTAAATAGGCTAGTTTAACCAGATATTTGGTCCAATATTCTAAGCGTTCAACCTGTTGGTCGCTCAGGTCCGATCCCAATCGATGGGGCGAGATATGTGCCCGGTAGAGAATTTCAGCCGTCAGATAATTCCCCAGTCCACTGACTACTTTTTTCTGATCCATAAGGATTTTGACGATGGGTATATAATATTGGCGTACTTTTCCCATCCGGAACTCCATCCGTAGAACATCGGGCGCCAAATGGGCTATTTTACGTGTAACCTCCCCGTTCTGGACGAACTTAAATGTTCCAAAATTACGTGTATCCCAATAGTAAACATTAATGTTTTCGAACTCTAGGAGGATGCGCGCCCCATTATCATCAAAATTCCAACCGCCCGTCAACCCTAGTGTATTCATAAGAAACCAGGAATCTTCAAATTTAAACCAGATAAATTTACCTTTGGAGGAAACATCTTTCAGCTTCAAAGGTAAAGCATTTATAAATTTTTGGGATCCACTCGGATGACGTTTCTGGTATCTACCCGACAAAAAATGTATATTCATCAAACGTCGACCCTGGATGCGTAATTTTAAAACCTCCACAGTAAGGACCACTTCGGCAACCTCGGGCATATATGCAATAATCCCACTATTTTTTTGGATAATTTTGGCGCCATCGGAGTATATGGTAAGCTGAAATTTCCATGGATGAACCTCCATTCTGGACCATTTGTATGGTCTGTTCACGATGAAAACCTAAGGATGCCATCTGGTCTAGGATTTTTTCTTCGGGCACCGTGGGCGGATGATAGGGTAGATAATTAGGTTGTATGAAACCTTGTAACCATGGATCCTCTTTAATCTCCTGTAGGCTGCAACGTTTTTCTACAGAGGTGAAAATTTTTCCGAGAAGATTATCCAATTGGGCGTTGCCTGTTTTTGCATCCAGCTGGAAATTTTTTACCATTTGTAAAAGTTCATGATTTTTCGTATTATCGGTAATTTTATAAGGAGGTCTACCCATGGCTAGGATGTAGAGCAAAATTCCTAGACTCCAGATATCTGTTTTGAGCGGATTGTAAAGTTTGCCTGTCAAAATCTCTGGGGCAACATAGTAGGGTGAACCGCAGGGAGTCTTGTGCAGACTGGGCCTTACAAAGGTAGCATATCCGAAATCGATGAGTTTAACATAGTATAGATCAGCCATCATAATATTTTCCAGCTTAAGGTCACGGTGGGCTATTAAATTCCCATGACAATATTCTAGGGCGGAAATAATCTGGGCAAAAATATATTTGATATTATTTTCATCCTGAACATAATCTAGGACATCATAGAGTGATCCATAGCTCAGATATTCTGTGACTATATATAGGAAGTTTGAATTCTGATAAAAGTCATGAAAGGCCACCAGATGGGGATGTGTCAGATTCTTCAGGATGTAGGCCTCCTTGTAAAAGTTATGGACCGATCCTAATCCATGTTCAATGTTCCGATAGATGGGTAATGTTTTGATGGCTGCCCATTGCATGGTCTTATAATGGTATGCCAAGTAAACCTGACTATAGGTACCTTTGCCCACAGGTGGATAATAGAACTGGTAGTCTAGATCGATGATATGATGTTTCACGTCTATTTTCCCTGGGACCGGAACCGAAATTTTTAGATCGGATGCATTTGATCCTGTCGACAGTCCTGACGGTCCTGACGGAATTGGCCCTGACGGTTCTTTTTTAGGATCTCCAATAGTTGTCGGAGCATCATGTTCTGAGTTCTGAGTGCTTCCAATTGTTCCTTTAAAAGTTTGGCCTGACATCGTAACACTTTGATCTGTTTTTGGATGAAATTGCGCTCGCGGCATTGTTCCCGGATAGATTCCTGTTACTTTAGTTTCTGATTGGATTTTTTTTATAGCCCTCTTGTAAGTAAGAGGGTAATTATCCTCAGCGGACAAATGTCGAGCGTATTTGGTGTATTTGGTATACATTTTCCATTGTCTGATTATTACATCAATGAATAATATAAAAAATATATATTTCAAATTTTAAACTGGCCACAATTTATATATAAAAATATGCTCCAAAGGTTAGAACAGAATGGCCGGCGAAACGGATAGATTTGAACTCAATTTGAGGGTGGACCGTCCGCGTAATACTTTTAGGGTGGTACATGTTTACAATAGTTCGGATGTTTATCATTTGATGCGTCAGGTACTTTTGGACACATCATTGTTGGACACATCGCTTACACAAAATTCCAATTGTCTCTTTTATCATATACTGGTCATGGATGTTGACCTGTTTAACAAAAACTATGCATCCTTTGCCTGTTTGATCCCGCGGGACGAGATGGAGGCGGACCTTTATATGAACGTTCATCCGGAGGCCTTCCGCCATCTGATAGAATATTTGCATACTGGAAAGATTTGTCCCGAGAATATAAATATACAAACATTGGAAAAGCTGAACGATATGGCCAGTATGTTTGGTATGTCCAAGTTGGTAGAATTCTTGCAAAAATATCGTTTGGACGACCTTAAAATTAACCATTATTTTGAGATTTTCCGCCATTTTGTTACCAATATCCTAACATTGATCAAAAATCGTCACTATCCGAATTTAGACCTGACCTATATTTGGAATATGTATGAAACTTTTGTTATGGAACACCGTCAAGAGATCGTGGAACAGATCATTAAACCATGGCATTATATGGGCACACAATTTTTGGTAAGTTTCATCATTTTTCTCATTAAAATGTTTTCACTAATCTATTCGGGCCAGAGGCAGGAACATGACCCTCGTTGCCCACGGTACCAGCAGGAGGAACTTGTACGGGAATATTATCAAAAGTTGATCGATGTTTTTGGCAGGATGGAGACACTTAAAAAATCTATCTAATTTTTCCCATGCTATATTGATCCCTTACAGCCGGGGATAAATATGGCATACCTAATTTCCGGAAGATATCCTCCTCACTTTTGACAGGAAGGGTCCTCCAATGGCCGTCCACACGTTGATAGAGACCATACTCATTGAGCAGTAACCCTTTCTTCTTGGCTAGGTTGCGCATATATGTGTTGAGCTCCACTGGTCCGGTAAAGTAGAGCATGGCGGCCGGCATACTGGTATAGGGGATCAGACGGATATCGATCCTCCTGATAGGCTTTTGATCGTATCGTCCGAATCCATTATATTTTTTGGAGTCCCGGGCCAGATGGTCCAGCAGGAGGCCCGTTTTATAAAGATCGTCCGTGAGCCTGATCAGGAAGTTGGGCGTACTATCTTCGGTGGAACGGTAGGCCGGATGGTACATGAGTATGTCTACATCCCCGGAGACGGCACGACCCCTTCGATAGGAACCACAGACCATTACTTCCAGCTGTGGGTCTATTTTGTGGGCGGCACGTTTGATCGTCCGATAGATGGCCTCTGTTTCCTTACGGGGGATCCCACCCTGGACGATACCATAATAGCGAAGGCCCAGCTGGGCGGGACGGGGTAGTCTAACGCGTCCTTCCTGGACAGCCTGCTGTAGTTCCGGGATGCTCCGTATATGATGTTCCGCCACCAGTTTATGCGCCAGCCGGCTGCCTATGCCGATGACATTTTCTAGTTCGAGTATACTCTCGATGGTTTTTTGCCGCTGGGGGTTATGCATATCATGGAGCTCCGCCAGGTCCCCGGTCCTCAAGATTTCATCCACACGCCGGAGTGTACCCTTGCCTATACCAGGAATCCCCCGGATCTGGTTGACATCCTGGATGTTAAAATCTAGCCGTTTGATAATGTCCAGGCTACGTCGAATGCTTTTGAGCCGATAACGATGTCGGAGCACATCTTCAGTACGATTCTCCACCTGCGCGTTCAGATATTCTGCCTGGATCCGGCGGATCAGTTCTTCCAATTTTGAAATTATTAGTTTATTCATTATATAAATAATGACAATGTTATAGTAGGCATGAATAGAGGACTCTCTGGCCTGGTTAACCAGGGTAACAGCTGTTATCTAAACAGTATGGTCCAAGTTTTGGCCCATTTACCCTATTTTTCCGAATATTTTCTCCATTGGGAGCATGAGATTCTGAAGCAGTTGGGAGAAAGGGCGGCCGGCAGTCTTACCTATCAGTTCCTACGATTGGTACAGGCACTCTGGGAGAACAACACCACGGTACTGCCCGCAAGCTTCCGTAAGGTCTTTTATCAAAAATTTACCAAGGTTACCCCGGGTCCGCATGATGCTGAGGAGGCCCTAACTAACATTTTGGGGATGCTCCAGGAGGAACTTCGCAGGCGACAGGAGATACCTGTGGTAGGTACACTACCCCAGGATCCAATTGTCCAGAATGCCTTCTATACCATGAAATCCTATTATGAACGTAACTATTGTGTGATCACCGAACTTTTTAATGGATTTTTGGACTCGTCAATCTGTTGTCCTGAGTGCGGACATCAGGTGCACCATTTTGAACCTTTCACCATTATTCCTTTATCAATCCCTGATATGGCATCTACACTATTTGAATGTTTGACCGCATTTTTCACCGAGGAAAAATTGGACCCTAAAAATTTTTGGAAGTGTGAAAAATGCTCCCGCAGTGTACCGGCCGTCAAACTGATGCGTTTACTTTCTCGTCCGGTTATCCTGATATTACAGTTCAAAAGGTTCAGGAACGATGGACAAAAGGACCAAAGACAGATAACCTATCCGGAAACATTGAATATGGATACATTCCTTTCAACAATACGCCGGGATAAAAAGGAATATATCTACCATCTATATGCGGTGGTTAATCATGTGGGCACACCACAGTCGGGCCATTATTATACGGTAACTCGTGTGGGAGCCATAACATCTTGTACGGGTACTAATCCGTCCGATGCTGCCGGTCTGGCCAGTATAACCGATGGGATTAATAAAATGACCCTGTCCGGCGCCGTTACCGGAACCAGTCCGGCCTGGTATCTTTTTGACGACCAGCGTGTACATGCTGTATCAACCCCTGCTTCTCCCTATGCCTATTTGCTCTTTTATGTTAGGAATATTGATAAATTTGATGTTTAGATGGATAAATATTATAGGTCTAATATGTTACAGCCAAAATTAGACCATAGGATCCAGAAGAATATCGGACTGAACGATTCCCGGACATGCGAACATGTAGTGCAATTCTTGCTTAAATATATAGGCTACCAAAAACTACACCAACAGATACAACCTTTGACCGAAAAGGATCTTCCGTCCATCAAAAAAGATTATCTGGCCTGTCCAACCTATCCCGGAACCCGGTCCTGGATTATCTTTTTCCATCGGGGTCATAAATATTATGCCCTCAACTTCCCCAAATTCGATCCTAAACAGGGACACCCTATCCTCTACCGTACCGAAGTATTGGCCGCCCGGAGCCTTTATGCCGGGACCATTATGGAGGGTGTCTTTTTTAGGCTGCATGGTCAGCCATTTTTAGTGATAGACGAGGTCTATCTTTTGGCGGGTGAAAACCAGCTAACCAAACCTAAAGATGACCGTATGAAATATTTGGAAAAATATTTGGACAAACATTTAATACGCAATCCAGAATACAATATTTATGTCTGCCAATATTATCGTCTGGAACGACAAGATTTGGAACTGCTCTACCATAAGATCCGCAGTGATCCCCAGATTGGGGAAATCCTTTTTTATCCGGTGAACTATGGTGGTACTATCTATAGTTATCTTCTTACCCAGGAGGATCTGGTGGACCAAATAGTGCGTACTACCCATTTTCGGTTGCGCAAGATTGCAACCGATGTCTATCAAATATTGGACCACCATGGACATAAACTGGGCCTGGCCTCTATACCCGATCTGGCCACCAGTCGGATGTGCCGTGATTGGTTCAAAAAAAAGCGTGAGATACTGGCCGCCTGTCGCCTCGACCCGTTATCACAAAAATGGATTCCTGTAAAACTTGTCCGTGATACTACCGGTCAAGGTGTAGTAGAAAGATGATGATAATGCTTAGGTTGTCGCCCGCACCCATCTTGAGGCAGTATTCACCCAGTCTTCGTGCAATGTTCCGGTGGGAGGTATCGATGGGATAGATATCGGTTTGTCGATATAGATTATTGTTGATAAAATTGGCCACATCATGGTTTTGGAGTACATCAAAAACTCCATCACAGCCCATCATGATGAACTCATCATGATGGTCCAGACGATAGTTATAGATGTCCGGAATACAGGATATATAAGGAGTATTGTCCAGATCGCCAAAGCTACGCGAAACCGAAAGTTCACCGATCCTCCAGTCGCCCGAGAGAAACTGGATCCGCCCATGTAGTTCACGGATGCGCCTCCTCTCGTCCGGCCAGTTGGGCCGATGGTCTTTGTTCAGGGGTATGGCCAGTCCTTTACGGCAGACCAGGGCGCGTGAATCGCCCAGGTTGACCACCTGTATATAATAATGATGTCCCCGATGGTAGCGCACCACCAGGAGCGCCGTGGACCCACAATGTTCTGCTATTTTTTGGGGATGTTGGCATAGTTTTTCCTGGACGTCCAGAAAAATTTTTTCGATCCGGGAACGTGTTAGCGGATAATCATTGTTAGGGTTCATAAAGTTTTCGACCAACAAGGGTACCACAAAATGGGAAACTTCCCGTCCCCCATGGCCGTCCGCAATAATGAAAAGGTCTATGGGAGCAAAATGTCGATCGATGGGACGCCCTTGTGCGGACAAATTGAGTATACATTTGAGGACATCTTCGTTGGACGGCCTCCGTCCACATAGTGAAATTTTGTGTACGATTAGTTCCATAATTATCTTATACTAATAAGATAATTATGAACTAGACATTTTTAATAGTTACCATCTCGTGCACATCTACCGCATACCTGCGAACAAGGATTACACTCCTGCCCACAACCATAACAATAATGAACTTCTTCGGAACCCCCATCAATGGGGATAATGATTTTTTTTGGATTCTGGTCGGACTGGGTTTCCGTTTTTTTTTGTGGATCATCATTACCATTGTTTGCATTGTTCGTATCAGTTTTTTGATCTGTATGATAAATAGTGGACAGGTTGTCAAGATTGATGGATTTTGATCGGATATCTTTATTTTGGATGCTTTCAACAGTTCCCTTCATAATACCATCAGAATAGAGTGTCAGGTTAACATTTTCTTTGTTCAGATTAATGTTAATAGCCTTGATATTGGTAAATTTTACTTTTTTGGGATTTCCTACCAGAACATCAATCTCCATGTAGATGGAGGAGCCGGCGTTCAATATATCTGTGGTCGTAGACTCCATATTGTCGTACTTCCTTTTATTGTTCATATTTTTTTTACTATTTTATGGTCATTATTGTAGATTGTATTTTTCAATTTTTTTGGTAAACTGGGAACGTGGCATTCTGGGGACGCCCAGCTGGACGGCCCGACGGTATTTGATGCTGCTGGTGTCACCGTCATTGTAGATGAGCAAGGTTGTTTCTTTCCCCACATACTCTGCAACCTGTCCTCCTTCCCGCTCGATGATGCGCTGCCAGTTCCTGTCGCGGAAACCGGTAAAGACGATTATTTGTCCGGAAAAGGATCCACGACGGTTCGGCGTACGGATGCGTATCCAGGGGGCGGCCTGTTGTACCTCCTGGTAGAATTGCTGGAACCCGGGGAGCGCGTCCAGAAATTGTCCGATCGTTTTTTCGTTGAAGCCTGGGATAGCCAACAACCGGCGCTCCCAGTCGTCCCGTGCCGCGGGTTCGTACTTTTCTACAATTTGGGGATATTTCTGAAGGATCTTGCGGATACGTTTGTCGCCAAAACCGCGGCCGAAAAAGTTGCTTGCCACCATGAGCGTCGACAGATCCAGGTCGCCCAGGGCCCTACGCAGACTTTGGTGGAGTTTTTCGGCCAGACGGTTGCCGATGCCCTCCAGTTTGGCTAGGTCTTTCGGGGTCAACCTGAGGATCTCGGGGACACTTTGGTAGCCAGCAGCAACCAACTTTTGGACGGTCGCCTCAGAAATCCCTTCGGCTCCCACGGTCTTCATGAACCGGACAATCCGCTGTATCAGAACCTCCTGGTTCTCCTGGTCCAGGATAATGTTGACGTGGTTCTCATCCCAATGGTAGGCCAGATCGGGCAGGTCGGGTTTTTTGGCCGGCCTGACGACATGGAGGACATAGGGTATGGTGTCCCCACTGCGAATGATGGTAATGATGGCGCCGGGACCTATCTTGTGCTCCACGATAAACCGGGCATTAAAGCCGGTGGCCCGGGTTAGTTCCGCCTGGGAAACTTTGGCCCGTTCATAGACGATCGTGGGTACCAATATACCGTCCTTACTGGCATGCCACTCCACGGCCAAAACTTTAACATTGGCCTGGTCGCTAATGCCTTTATAGGCGAAGGCGTAGTCGGGATTCTCCCCCTCGGGCCGGGTATAAACACGGTCGGCCGTAATAACAATGCCGTCTATGTCGTAGACACTCCTGCGCCGGCGTTTCTGGAGCAGGGCGTCCAATATGACCAGGCTAAAATAGTGGATGACATCCCAATAGACAACCTCCATCCCCCACTTTCCCAGCATGGACAACTGTTCCGAAGGCTTCAATCCTTCGGGCTCTATTATTTCATAGACTACAAAATGTACGTCGGCCAACGTTTTTGGGTCAAGATTGTCCGGACGGGAGTTCACCAGTCCGGCCACCATATTGCGCATGTTGGAAAATTTTTGGGCATATTTTTGGGAGAAATCCGCCCTAGATATCACCAGCTCCCCGCGGACAGCCAACGGATGGTCCAATGTTTTTAACCCTTCCGCCGAAAGTTTAAGGTATCGTGACAGATGGGTGATATTTTGTCCCGAATATCCGTCCCCACGCGTATAGAGTGTTGTCCGACCTCCGCGTACCACGAGCAGACAGGAAACACCGTCCAACTTATCACTCACCACATAGCGGTCGCCGTGCGCACGCCTCCATCGTTGGAGCAGCTGTTCGTCCGTTTTGATCTTGTTGAGGGACCCTAAATAGAAGGGTAGCCGGACACGTTTCCGCGTCTGCGATCCCACCTCGCGCAGGACCGGAGATTTGGGTTTGATGGCGCGTAACCTTTCCAGGAGGGCGTCAAACTCATTGTCCGTTAATAATGTTTTTCCCCGGTTATAATAATATTCCGAGGCTAGGCGGATGGCTTCCTCCAGTTCGTCCGCCCCGAGAGAGGGTAATGTTTCCCAAAAATTTTTTTGTAAACGTTTAATAATTTCCATATAGTTTTTGAGAATATTATTATTATATATTAAATTCCCATTAAATCCTCACTTAAATTCTCATTAATTTGTGTAATATCTTTGGGGGTATCCAAGGGTTCCGTGGAATAGAAACGCGTGATCATATACAATAGATAGATACTGTCCATGACACATACCATGAAATAGTAAAATAGACCGTCCATGTGTCCGGAAATTGAATATCCGAAAATGAACAACATCATCAAGGATATAATGGTCAGATAGGCATACTGGAGACTATGCAAGTTACGGAAGTCACGGAAGTCACGGAAGTCACGGAAGTCACGAAAGTTATGGGAATTACGGAAGTCACGGAAGTTATGGGAATTACGGAAGTCACGGAAGTTACGGAAGTCATGGAAATCATGGAAGTTCATAAACTATACATGTATTTTGGAAAAATAGATCGGGACGATCTGTCCAGTATATTTTTTATCATGGATTTATAGAATAACCAATATTATTGGTCTAATGGCAACTATGGCCGTTCATTTATCAGTTTAATAGATGAATATGACGTCAAGATATCAATGATTACTTTATGAATCCTTCATTAATTAATTAATGAAGGACACATTTTGTTTGTGTGGAACACTTTAATTATGGATTCATAAAGTAATTAATATTTCTTGATTATTAGTTCATCCAGAATAACTGATTGATATACGGCCATACATTTATTGTTTATATCAAATTCATTTTATTATAGATATCTCATAAAGCAATTAATTTATTTAATTTATTAATTTGGTGAAATCTAATATTAAGATGTGGCCAATTATTCGGAGGATCAAGAGTTCAGTCTTAATTAGTGAATATAATATCGAGATATGGTTAACTACTCTGTTAAGTCATTTTTTCTATAGGAACGCCCAAATTAATGGATTTATAGGATAAATATCAGAATTCTGATATTTTTATTCATATTAATTTCTAAATACATATATAATGAGTAATAATACGAGTTTTGGTTCTGGAGCTTTATCCAGTTTATCCAGTATATCCGGCAGTGATAATGCAGCCTTCGGATATAATGCGCTTGCAAAATATACGGGTAGCGGTGAAACGGCCGTTGGATCCGGAACACTCGCTAATGATATTGTCACCAGCAACAATACAACCAATTTTAATTCCGCCTTTGGCTATCAGGCGCTCACTGCCAACACCTCCGGACAGCAGAATACGGTCATGGGCTACCAGGCGTTCCTGGCCAATATCACGGGGTCGAACAATGTGGCCCTGGGAGATTCTACATTGGCAATTTATACTAATCCTCATAGTAGTGTTGTCATCGGTAGCCAGGCGGGTCAGAACATGGTTACGACTTCGGGTTCGAATACTACTACAACGGTGGACAGTTTATACCCGTTCATCCTAGGCTACCAGACTGCACAGAATGCCGTGCAGAACACTAATAATAATAATACTAGTGGTAGTGCCACCCTGACGGCTTCGGACTTTATGGCCTTGGGCTACCAGGCCGCACAAAATGCCGTGCAGAACAATAATAATAACATTAATCCTACAATCATGACGGTCTCGGATTTTATGGCCCTGGGCTACCAGGCCGCCCAGAATGCCTTACAGAATACTAATAATGGTGAAAATGAAACCATGTCGGTCTCCGGTTTTTTGGTCCTGGGCTACCAGGCCGCCCAGAATGCCTTACAGAATACTAATGGAATTGCTTTAACAGCCATGTCGGTCTCCGGTTTTTTGGTCCTGGGCTACCAGGCGGCACAAAACGCTTGTAGTCTGACCACAAGTGGACCAAATAGTTCGCTCACGGCCAACGCGCTCACGGCTTTGGGCTACCAGGCCGCCCAAAATTTTAATCATGGTGTTGTATTAGATAGTCCCAGCATATTAAATGTGACCGTGAGAGCCAACAATGTCATAGCCATCGGCAACCAGGCGGCCGGCAATTGTAACAATTTTTTGGGAGGTGATCTCAGTTATATAGTGAATGCTTCTAGTGATGAGTTGATCGCCATCGGAACGCATGCCGCACAAAATCAGAATAGCAGTAGTAATGCTGCTACTATTTCTGCGATAAATAACATCGCCATCGGTCAGATGGCACTACTATATAATAATTACAATAATGTTAACAGTAATTCTTCAGCCAATTTTAGTGCGGACTACAATATCGCCATCGGCTACCAGGCGCTCATGAATAATAATAACAATATTAGTAATACTGGTACCGGGGTCAGTAGTGCCGTTTCGAGTAATAATATTGCCATCGGTAGTAATGCTAATGCGAATCTGGGCGCCCCCTCTAATAGTAATGTTAACAATACGGGCGTCGTACCATATGGTAGCGATAATATTGTTATTGGCAACAGTTCGACCATTCAGACCAGTGTAATTATTAATCAACAACAACAGAATCATACGGCTGCGGAATGTGACCGTAATATTATTATCGGCAATAATAGTTATTTTGATCCTACATACCCCTCCTTATCGCCCCCCCCCTCATTGCCCTCCACGGAAATAATTAATAGTACCAATGATAATATCATTATTGGCAACAACCTTAATATTATAGGTGGCACATTTGTTGATGAGGGTCTGGCAAATCAACCGGGCACTTTTATTGCCAACATTTATGGTAATGGATCTAGTTTTGGGACATACACAATAGGTCAAAGTAATACAATAAATGGAGGAGGAAATGTTCTTATGAGTATAGTTTCCATCGATCAGTATAACCGTTTGGGTTCCGTAACACTCGCCAGCTCATCGAGCAGCCGACGTTTCAAGGAGGAGATCCGGCCGCTCGTGATGGAGGATCTGGCTGCCCGCTTCCAACGGCTCCAGCCCGTTTCCTTCGTCTACAAGTCGGACCCGACACGCAGCCGCCAGTATGGGTTGGTGGCCGAGGACGTATTGGAGGTTCTCCCGGACTGTGTCGAATACGAGATGGAACCTAAAACGGGACAACGGCAACCTTATACGGTACGGTACAATGGTGTAACTGCATTATTAGTTAAACGGGTCCAGGAGCAGGAGGATGAGATCCAAAGTCTCAAACGGGAGAATACTGACCTTAGAATGGATTTTCAAGCTCTTAAAAAAGAAAATTTTGAACTTAAAAATCGTCTATTCGAACTAGAAAAAAAGATATCCCGATTACTTGGGGATAGATGATCGACTATCAGACTATTTTAATAATATAATAATATAATCATAATCATGATGATAATGTATTTTAACAATTTTAATTTGTTGATTGATTAGTCATTATCAAAACAGTAAAATAATGTGAATTTATCATTAATTAATGATAATTAATTAATGGATTGTCTAGATAGGATTTATTACTATACAACTCGTTTTATAAAGTATTCTACAGTATAAAACGAATAAATATAAGTAATTTATTTTACTTAATTTTATGATTCACCATATTTAACTGTTTATCTAGCGACTTTAATTATAAACCATCAGCACGATAATCTATTTTAATAATAGATGAAGTAGTTATCAAAACAGTAAAATAATATGTATTGAGTCGTCAAGGTAGGATATATTACTATACAATTCGTTTTATAAGGTATTCTACCGTATAAAACGAATTAATCGGGTAATTTATTTTACTTAATTTCATGGTTCACCATGTTTAACTGATAGCTATGACAATTTTAATTATAAACCGCCATCATAATAGTATATCTAGGAGATTATATATTAGTCCATCTTGCAAAGAATTTACTGGATAAAAAATAAAATGGATTAATTTTATCCAGAAAAAATAATTACGGATCATTCTGGACCGTTCGGTGCGCTCTAAGGGCCGCGCGGGTGGCCAGGGCGTCCGCACGTGCATTCGCCCGGCTGTCAGGGTCCGACGAACCACTATGTCCGGGCACATACTGGAAATGTATTCTATACTTTTGGGATAATTCATATATAGGTTCAATGTATTTACGGTTGGCCACGGTCCTCCCGTCCTGGGTTTTCCAACCATGTCGTATCCATCTGGGGGCCCATTGGGTTATGGAAAGAATACTGTAGCGTGAATCGGTCTTGATATAAATTTCCCGATGTTCCAGATCTAACCTTTTCTTGTGCTTTTCAAGGTATTTTAGTGCCATTAGGATGGCATAGAGTTCTGTTTTCTGGTTGGTACAGGGTACCCTCGGATAAACGATGCTCAGGTCTGGTAGCTCCGCATGGGGAAAATGGACCCCTATACCTCCCGTTGCATCACGCCTGCCATTACCCATACAAGAGCCGTCCGTAAAAATGACCAGTGGTTCCATTAATAGGAATCCCTATATAATTTTTGCCGTTCATACGGCCGTGCCCATTGCGTCCGCTGTGTCCGCTGTGCCCACTGTGTCCGCTGTGTCCGCTGGCCTCTTTTATGGCTATTGTATGGATATCTCCATAATCTATGGTTCCTGCGCAAACTAGCCACCGTAATATAAAATTCCTCACCCGGTTTCATCTCGGAAATTATCTGACTGATAGTTGTACGCGTACGTCGTACCAGAACTTTGGTATGTAATTTTTCCATATAAACAAAGGCAAAATTACGGTTCTCAGGTAGGTCTATTTTGACAACCTTACCATATTTGCCAAAATAATTTTGGATAGTGTCAGCATCCGGCCGTGATGTCTTGAAATATTTTACAAAGAAAACAACCTCATATTTGTCCCGTTGCCTAACACGTTTTGGAAAGGTTCTGTTCTCCTTCATGACATTTGGTTCTTGTTCCGTTAAATTTTCCAGATCCTCCGGCTCGTCCATCTTTTCATTCTGTCCAGATGTTCCTAACGATTCTAAAAATGGTCCTAACGGTTCGGTTCCCACTAATGGTGTCTTGGGCGGCGTCTTTTCCGCAGTTTGTTCTACTTTCTCATCCTGCTTTTCTTGCGGAGTCTGTGCCACCTTTGAAACCATGGAGGCATTGATGGTGGTAGTGATCGCCTCCGTGAGGATGCTGAACAGATTATTAATCTTCTGTTGGTCGTTACTGTCGGTGCACTGAGTACATTGAGCGTTTTCCATATAATTTATGGGATAATTTTTTTTTTATATCAGTTAGGAATTTCCGTTCCTCCTGAGCGTTCTGTTTGCTTAGCGGGGTTTCCAGGATGACGGGAATATTATTCTGCATGGAGAATTGCAGGAAGCTGGCAATGCCTTCACGTCCGATCTGGCCGAAGCCCAGATCGGCGTGCCGGTCCAGATGTGCATTCAGAGGTACGGCGCAATCGTTCAGATGTATGCAGAGGATGCGCTTCAGTCCGATATAATGGTCGAACTCCTGCAGATATTGCAGAACCTCTTTCGACGTAGATATTGGGTATCCGCTCGACCAGATATGGCAGGTGTCCACACAGTAACCCATCCTTGGATGGTATTTTGCAGGTATTCCCCGGTCTATCAGGGACAACTGGTCCAAACGGCTACCTATCTCGTTGCCCTGTGATGCCCCTGTCTCCAGGATCAACGTTCCCGGGGCATCCTCCAGAATCTGGACGATGCCCTGGACAAAATTTTGGACCGCCTGCTTCACGGGAAGATGGGATACATTTTTACCCAGATGTATGATGACCCCCAGACATCTGGGTCCAATCAGGTCGGCCATCCTGAGCTGGTCCGCAAGCATTTTCAGGGAGCGGACACGTTTGGGACTACCCTGTGGTTGTGCCAGATTGATGGCATAGCTTCCATGGACGACACAGGTCAGGTCCCATTGTTGGACCAGCCTTTTGAACTCTTCCAGATCCTCTTTGGAAATGTTCCGACTGGGTAGACTAAAAATGTCGGGCGGCCCCAGGAAGAATTGGAAAAAATTATAGCCTAAATAGTGGACCTGATAGGGTATCTCGGTAATTTTTTTATAATATCCAAAATGTCTGCCTAGTCTTAATTTTGCCATATTATATATTGTCTATAGATAGAATATAGATGGAATTAATTAAAAATAAAAAAAAAATAATCAGACCAGAAAACCATTTCCGGACCGATCTAATACTTTTAATTTTAGACTCGGAAATTAAAAATATACTTGAAAATAATCCCAATATTTTTAAGAACACAAACTTTTATAATTTTTATAATGATGCTGCTAACTTTTTTAATGATATTATACAAGATCGGGAGGATAAAAATTTTTATCATTTTAATAAAGATAATGTATTCAAAATTCAATCTAATGTATTCAAAATTTATAGAGAAATTTTAGATAATCACACTGCAAATGAAATAGAAGAAATATTAAAAAAATTGGAAACAAAATTTGCAAATGATATCTATATTCAAAAATTTGATAAACGACATTATCAATCTTATCAATCAAAATTAGAAAAAGTGGTCCAAAGTCATGAATTGTATCTGAAAGGATTAGATAATGAAAAAAAAATATATCTGGAGAAATTATTAGGTATTAAATACAATAATTATGAAAAATTTAAAGAAATTGGTAAAAAGATTGATACTACTATTAATATATTATCGGATGTCCAAAAATTGGATCAGAATATTAATAATAGCCTAAAATCAATTTTAGGCCATAGCATTGATGTTCAAATTGATACCAGTGACCTGAACAATATTAGCACCTCCCAAGAATATTCCCAACTAGTTAGCCTGAAAGAATATTTTGGGGTTAAAGATGGTCCTAAAAATAAGATTAGAGATCTAGAAATTTTAAATCTAGTTTATTCTAAAATTATTAATAATAATATCTACTATTGTAGTCGAAACGAATTTGACGAATATCTGGAAAATAAAAGAAAAAGAATTGTAGTTGAATATGATAACCTCGGGAAAAAAATAATAAAAGATGATATTTATGGCGGTAATGGATTCCAAAAATGTACATATGTGGAGTTACATAATAAAACTTATGATTTTTTGAATAAGATTAAAAATATTAAAAATAATGTTATATATGATCTCAAAAATATTAATATTAATGATATCATCCTTGATTCTAGAAAATATTACAGTTTGATCCAAAATATTATCAATGAAACTAAATATCTAGATGATTATAGGAATAATTTTTCTCTATTCCTTTGGGATATACATTCAAAAAGTAAAAATATCGATAATTTGAGGATTATTTTACAGTGTATTACTAATATAAATAATCCTGGAAACTTCGACATTAATAATTATTATATTAATGATCTACCTGTCTCTTTATTTAACCATCTGGAAGACAAACTAAAAATTAATAAAAAAAAATTGGACGATTTGCAGAAAAAATATCAATCTGATTATATTTTTAATGATAAAAATAAAGGTGCTTTTTTTAAAAATTTTTTAATATTAAAATATTTAATTGATCAAAATGATCAAAATGAAATATTAAAGAATATATATTGTTATTATATCAATAAATATCGTCCAGAAATTACTTCAAACTTAAATGATCATATTAGTCGATTAAAATTGGAACTGGATAAATTAAATAAATTAGAAATAGAACATGAATCTGAGCTTAATGGTAAAATTAATAAATATAATAATAATTTTAAAGAACTTTCGGATACTATTCTGGAGCGTTTTAGGAATTTTCGACAATTTTATGATAATATTGCTAAAATTAACAAAAATGTAGAACATTTAAACCAAATTTATCAGGATAATGTGGAAAATATTTATGATGTAAGTGATATTGTACAGAGTATTAATAAAACTATCAATCAGTATGATATTGGATTTGGTCATTTCCAGGGTGGTGATATTAATGGTATAGTTAGCCAACTTAAGTCTAACATCAAGTTTATTCTAAATATAACTGAAAATCTGACCGAAAATAATGATTTTAGGAAACATATTATTACATTAGTAGAAATGAAAACAGCCTATCAAGATTTGGTTAAAAAAGTACTATCATTATTCTATTTTATACAAGTATGGATCCTTAAAGAGTCCAAAGAAAAATCCACATTCGGAAAATTTTTTGGATATTTCTTAAGATTTATTCGTACTAATCCCTATTTTATAGGGCAATATATTATTGATACATGTAACTATCAAGAATTAAATAATACGATTATCCTATTAAAGGGAATTTTTTCTAATTTTGAGGATAATATGTTCAGCCTACCCGAAGAGTACAATCAAAACATCAATGATATATTAGCCTCCCTTTCTTTAATTGATCCATTTTTTTACATTCAGATCAAAAATATGAACATCGAAATAGTATTACCCCAATTTTTGCGTGATCTTAAAGGCAAGATAAAACCAGAATCCCTTAAAATTTATGAAGAATTTAAAAGGGATAAAATAGATTTTAATATGTATAACCAAAAAATGGGGATGCTCAATAATTTTTTCCTAGAATATTTATCATTATTTTATAGTGATAATGATATAATAGACTCCATCCTTAAAATATTAGACTTTAAAAAGTATATCAACGAAAATTTAATATTTAAAGATTTTTTTAACCAGACATTACTCGATACCTGTGAGGCCCTCCAAAAATATAAACGGAATATAATCGCCCCTAAGAATATATCTAAGAAACACAAAAATGCCACTTTGAACATTAGTCAAAATCAAAATATCGATTTTAATTCTATTATTAATTATCTAAAGGCATATAATTATATATCAGAGTGGAAATATAAGTTAGGAAAAAAAATTAATTCGACCCTGAGTCAGGTACAGGTGAAAAAAATATATGATGAGTTGAAAGATAAAAAATATATCGACATATTACCTAGTGATCTGCAAACAGCCATCACTAAGAGCAATGATTTAAATGATTTAAAAAATATTTTAAATATAATTGATGACTATCATAACAATTTTTATAATTTAAGAACCAAAGATAATTTGGTCATATTGATCCAAATGGTAGTCAAAGATCTTGTTATTGATCCTAAGGATATCTTTAAAGAGATTAAAAATAATCCTTACGATCAGGAGAATATAAACAGAATACTGGAAAATTATAGTCATTTTAGGGAAAAAAATATTGATGAACTTTTTGGGAAACTAAATAAGATGATCAAAAATATTCAGAATAATGAACTATGCTATTATGATATCCAATATGGTAATCATACGATTGTTATATTAACAAAAAATTTAGATGAGTCTAAAATTCCAGATATTAACAGGAGCCTTCAGATTATAGGACGGATATTAGCATGGGACCGCGAGATACTCCAGATGGTCGATCAGAATAAAGATGAAAGTATTGACGATCAGCAGAAACTGATAAACCTTGTTAATAAAATTTTAGGAAGCCAATGGAAAAAATTACCCCAAGAAATTGGGTCCAAAGGTCCGGAGCAACTGATTTCCAATATTGATAAGGAGGTAAAAGATGCTTTCGAAAAATATTTATCGGCGGAAATTATTAATTATAATTATAGTGGGCTCGATGATCTCAAAAAATTTAACCTAGTCCAGTCCCTTAAAAAAGGTCAGAAGCCTCCAGAAATTTTACCCGCCCTGATCTATAAATATCTAAAAGATAATATATTAGGCTACTTAGACATACAGTTCGACGAGATCTCTAAAATTTTGAAGGATTGGAAGAATATGCTAAATATCGACAATCCATTAGGTATTATGGACGAACTAATCAAAATTTTCAAAACCGAAAGCAAAAATCCATTGTTCATCAAATTTTTGGACAGCAAAATTGTTAATCCCCAATTGGACCAAAACAATAAATTTTTATATTTCGGAACGGATAGCACCGATAATGCAGTTTTTCTGTTGAAAAGTTATTTTGGGAACTATCATATGGGCGATATATTGGCCAAACAGTTAGAATTTCATAAAATGTACAAGGATACCCTTTGTATTACCATGGATATTACCTATCCTAATTTTACCAGTATACTCAGAAAACTAAAAATATTTACCGATACTATTACTAACAATGAAATGATAATCAGAAATATAAAAAATGTAACCGAATATGAGGAAGGTTATAATTCGGTCTATAATAATGTGGACGGTCTCCTAACTTCATTTAAAGAAATTAATAAAAGTTTAGAATCACAGAAAATCCTTTATAAGGGACAGAATGAATATTACGTAAAACTCGGAGGAATGCGCTTCCAGTATAAGGATAATAATCAAATGAATAGTGATTGGGATCAATCAAAGAAATTTTATAAGGTGATATCCATTGGTATGTTAGACTATTATCTGGACATTATTTCCAACATTAATGTCCGGATGGACAAATATACTTATGATAAAATGGACCAGATACTCCAATATTTTTATAAATACCATTATATAGCACTCAAAAGGTTAGGAGTACTTTTTAGACTTATAATCAAAAAGTATAAAAATTCTAATGCCATCATTCTTTCTAGTTTGGGCGGCCTACAAACTGACTTTGATAATTTTAATCTTATAAAGGATATTTTGGACGATTATCAGGCCACGCAAATGCGTAAAATATCTTTACATTTGCGTATTAATGATTATAAGGCTGCTGACCTAGCGGATCCCAATTCTCGCGAATATCGGGAAAATTTGACCTCACTGATTTTTGTGCAGAATCCGGATGATCCTAAAAAATTAACCATCCGAATAAAAAATCTGGAGCCCTATGCCCATAAGGAGAGTGAACCTTTGGAATTCCGTTTTAAAGGGATTTTGAAGACTATCGGAAAGAAGGGAGGCATACCTTTTGAGAGGATTTATGACCCGATAGGCTTTCCCGATCCAAGTGTTATTAGCAATTATATGTCTTTGGCATCTTTGTTAAAGTATGGTAAAGGTATTATGATTTTTACCTATGGATATAGTGGTGTGGGGAAAACAGCCACCATCTTCGGAGCGCTCGATAAAGATGGCAAATCCGTTCCCGGACTATTGCAATCAACCTTATCACAGTTTTCGGAAGATAATTTCCAATTATATTTTAGATGTTATGAAATTTATGGTTTGGGCGTTCCCTATAATTATTATTGGAATCCAGAAGTTTCCGCATCCGGTGAACGTCCCTTCCTAACCAGCATGCTCATACATCATTGTTTCCAAAGGCGAAATGATGGACTAAAAAATATTGAACAAAAGTATACTTACAGTAGGTATAGAATTTTGAACTATTTACTCAAACTAAAAAATCCGGAAAAAAGTCATGATGAATGGATAAAAGGTGAAGTCTACCAAAAAATAGAGACCGCTGAACTAACCGATTTTAAAAGTTTTATCGAACGCGAAATCGAAGCAAAAAGAGAAGACCCTTTGAAAATAGAACATTTGCCCAAAACCAATAATAATTTTGGATTTGATATCAAACGTATCAAGGCAACCTATAATAATGATAAATCTTCACGATCGGTAGTTGTCTATGAATTCCAAATTAAGATTGATGATCAATATACACCTTTTGTGATATTTGATTTCCCGGGTAAAGAGGAAATTAAAAGAACATATGTACTCTCCAGACCAGAAGATATTAATAATAGCGATCCAAAAATGCAAAAACGAATGAAGGCAACATTAAGCGATCTGGACAATGATGAGTATCGTTTCAAAAAGTCAACATTTGTTATGAACCCCATCATGATACCCTATTTGGATATATATTGTTATAATAATATTAAAGAGATTTTTGAAAAAAACGATAAAAAAATAGAAAAGGAAAATGATATTATGACCGACATTAAAAACATGAATCTAAAATTTGTTAATTATGACAACATAAATAAATTTTATAATAAATTTTATCCTGTGAATAAACTATACCAGAATCAAAATTTGAAGATCCTTGATCTCTTTATTAATGATAAAAACATATTAGATAAAATTAATAATATTGGGCCATTTAATTATATTGCAGATTATATAATAGCTTCTAATAAAGGATATAAAACTAATTATAATATTTGTTTTGGACAATTAGTGAGTGCGCTAGTAGCGGAAATAATAAAATTTAATATGTTTGATATATTGATAGAAATTATTCATAATTGTACCCAATGGGAAAAGGAAAATATATTATCCTTTTTGGAGGCTTACTATATAAATGAAAATATAGGGGATACTATTTACTATCTTTCTAATTCTTTATTAAAATCAAATACTTCAAACATTCAGATAAATCAAAAGGAAAGTGAAATTGATTCGATCAATCAATCCGATCTATTTTTATATTATGCTATATTTAGAGGTCTCACATTAAACAAAGATCTTCCTATTAAAGTGCGCGAAGATTGGTTGAAGGGTAACAATCCGTATGAAACCCAAAATATTGAAAATATAGCAAATCGTTTAGGTCTTGTAAAAGATAAGAGTATTATTCAGAAAGATGAAGAAGAATTAAACGTTTATGGGCCTAAATTTGAATATTTAGGTTATTTACAAAACATTCATCATTATGAAAACGGTATTTATCGGGACGAAAATCCGTCCATCCAGGATTTCATAGATGTCTACAAACCTAAAATCGACCATTATTACATGCTCTATGTGGTAACCAACGTTGACAAAGTACACAAGGGGGTCGAACAGGTTAAAATGATGGAGGATAATATACTACTCATCCAAAATATTTTAGACTACCAAACTAAAGAACAAAAACCTACAAGAATCCATCAGGTACATCAAGTACGTCAGGTACATCAGGTACCAGTCCAACCATCACAACCACAACGTCAGCTGCAGGCAACGAAACAACCACAGCTACAGACGGCGACAGAACAACCAATAGGAGGATCTTTTAACTGTTTTCATACACCTTTGGTGTCAAATAAAATATCAGATGATGATCTAAATATAATAAGATCAAAAATACAAAATTTAGAAGGAAAACCTAACGAAGGTATAAAAAACAGTCATAATACTTGTTGGGTAATATCAGTTATACAACTTATCTATCAGGTTAAAGAATTACGCGAACTATTTACAAATTTATCCTATACGAAATATAGTTTTATCAAAAATTTTATAACAGAATTAGATTCAGACAATCGTTCATCAGGTTTCAGTTCCAATAATGAAGAAGATTATAAAAAATTTTTAGAAGACTTTAATAAAAATATTAAATATAATGCCGAATATGATGCCCAAGAATTCTTGAATGAAATATTGACATATTTATTAGAAAATATAAAAGGTAATATAAAAGGTAATAATTATAATTATCAACCATACTATTTAGGTTTTTATAAATTAAATTCCGCTTATCAAATCAATCATAATTTGGGTTTTAATAGTTTTGAAATACTTTTTAGCGAAAAAGATATAGATACTGATATAGCGACCACAATCAAAAAAAGATTAGATCATATAAATAAAGATACAATTTATCTGAACATACCTAAATATTTATTTGTTGCGGTCCAACCTATTCGAAATGAATATGATAAAAATAACCCATATCCATTTATTACAAATAGTGACTTTAATCAATTATTACAATCATTTGCAAAAAATATTGATCTATTCAAAAAAATTAATGAAGATTTATCATATCGTCGAAAAACTATGAATCATATTAATTATCTATTTAAAATTAAACTTTTCAATTATGAAACACCAGCCATCTACTTTCTTAAAGGCATTATTTTATATAAGCCAGGACACTACAGAACTATGATTATTCATACATGGTTTAAAGGAAATAAAATAAAATACAATTATACTCTATACGATGCGGAAAATATTACGACATATAATAAATCATTTTCTAGGCTAGATTATTTTCCTCTAGAAGATATTCTAAATAATAACAATATTAATGATGATTTCCCATATATATTACTTTATCAAGAAATTGATAATCCGGAAATCCATTTTAGATATTTATTTCCAAATTATTTTGCGCCTAGTACGACTATTCAAAATAGAGATATTTTTCGCTATTATGTAAATAGCTCGGATAAAAATACACAATGCGCAATAAATAATAAATATTATGAATTAGATAGGGCTACATGTATATTTTGTAATAATAGAATAGATAAAAGATATTTCAAGAACAATAATAATATTACGATAAATACAAATATTAAATTAAATGAAATTAAAAATATCCCTAAGTATGATAAAGATAAAGTAAAATTAGATGATCAAAATCCAAATGTGTCTGATAATATCATTAATATTTTGACCGCCTATGATATGAATTTACCTTCTATTTCAGATATTTCAGAAAGTATAAAAAAACTTTATCGGAAATCCGAAAATGATCAAAAAGATATAGAACACAATATTGCTCTTTATTTCAAAGATATATATAATAAATTGATAGAAAACCAATTTATCACACAAAATAATCAAAACATTGATATAATTGCTCACCAATTAAGTATTCAACCTAATAAATTAATATATGTTCAACAAATTACAGAAAATAAAGACAATTTTGTTTTTTATAGTGGACAGCAAAATGTTACATCCATGGGACAAAAATTGGAAAATTATTTTACCATAAATTATGATGATCTAGAGACCATGAACGAATTCTTTGAAGCTTTTAAAGGTAATTATAAATATACTTATGCTAAGACATCGGAATTTATTGTTCTTTTAGTACATTCTAATTTATCTATTAATTATATTTTCCAAATAACATTAGACTCAAAATTATATAATTATTACCTAATCGCAGTCATTGATCTGCCTAGAAAAATTAAACTGATAACCTATAATAATACTCAAATCAAAATGCAAGATTATGAACATAAGAATAATGCATGGACCCTTTTGAGCGATCAGGATGTTAGTCGTCAGAATAACGTATATAAAATAAAATATTCATCACTATTAATCTACCGAAAAGTTCAGATTAATTAAATTTGGCCATCAATAGGGTGACCAAATTTATTTAAATTTGGCCATCAATAGGGTGACCAAATGTTCTAGGTTGGCCATTCGTTTTTCCAGACTATTAATCCGTTCTTCTAGGGTAGACGTCTTTGGGGTGATTTCAGATTGTTTTTTAAGTTCCTGCAGTAGTTTGCGGGCGCGTTCTATCTGGTCGTCCCGACTATGGGGATATTCTTTACGGATATGAACCAAAGTTTTGCTCGTTGTTTTATCCGGGGTATAATCCTTTGAGACTCGTGAGACACGTGAGACATGTGAGACACGTAAGGTCCGTGGAACGTATGTGGTCAGGGAAGTTCGTGATATTTGTGAAGTCTGTGCTGTCCGATGAGTTTGAGGAGTTTTTTGTGTACCTGTTTTGGACAAAGTTTTGGACCTATTATAGGGTACAATCTTTCTTTGATCCATTTATAAATGGATCAAAGATAAAGTTGGTGGTAACTTTCCGCCCTAGAAGGTTGGAGCACCTTTAGAAACTCCATAACCAGTGTATGGTCTATCTGGAAGGGTATTCTGAAATTGTCCACCTGCACCGAAAGGTTTAATTGTTCTCCTTGGGTCAGTCGGTAAAGGTTTAGGCGGGCCACCATCTGGTTGAGAACGTTTTTAAGCTCCCGGACACCCACCAGCTCCTGACGGTTTTCGTCAACATGGGCCACAAGGTATTCTGCGGCCTCAGGTGTAAAGCTTATGTCGCCCGGGGACATCTGATAGGTTGCCAGAATCTCGGGCAGCAGAAACTTTTCCAGAATATCACGCCTCTGTCTGCGGGAATAGCCCTCCATACGGATGATGGGCATCCTGCTGATCAGTGCCGGGTCCATGTCCCGGGTCGAGTTCATGGAGTAGATGAAGAAGCAGTTGGAAATATCTATCGGAATATCCATCAGATATTTGTCACGGAACTGATGGTTCTGTGTAAAATCAATAATGTGCAAGAGTGCGTTCTCAATCTCCCGGCCCTTGTCGGCGCGGGATATCTTATCGATCTCGTCAAAAAAGATAATACCATTATTACACTGCATGCTAATAAGTGCCCGGACAATACATCCGGGTTCGGAACCTATATAGACGAGCGGACTACCCTCCAGAAAGGTGGCATCGTTAACACCCCCCAAGGAGATCTTGGTGATGGGTAGGCCCAGCACGTCCGCAGCTGCCTGGGCCATCATCGTCTTACCGATCCCCGGTGGACCCTGGAGCCCGATGGCCTTGTATTTACCACTCTGTCCCCCGAACATCATGTTCACAAAATAGCAGACGAACTCCTCTTTGGCAACTTGCATGCCATAAATCTTTTGGTCAAATAGTTGGAGCATCCGTGAAACGATCTCCTTAACGGAGAGTCGGGGAATTTCTTTAGATTTTAAAGGTAGTGCCAGGGCTGTCTCCAGCCAATGATGATATTTCCCATAATCCTCAGAATTGGCCTCGAGCATATACTGATATTTGTCCCAAAGGACCGTTTTAATGTTCGCAGGAAACTCGCTCATCAGGATCCTTTCACGTAATGAATGGCCCGAGGTGTCCCGGCGGAGCAGTTCGTCCTCCATACGCCGCATCTCCTGTCTTAATGTCGTTCTGTTCTGGAGATAGTTCCAACGGTTGAGGAACTGGTAGCAGGCAGCCTCATAGTTGGGCGAAAATCTACCTAAATCCTCCAAGGCCATCTTTTGATGGACCAGTCCACGGAGATCACGGGGGTCCAGTCGTGAGTTCAAAAGTTTACGATAGTCGGGTACCTTGGGCCCGTCAAAAACGCGCAACATTTTGCGTACATATCTGTCCTGCTGTCTTCCCGAAAGATTACGGAACCATGATTCCGTCATGAGGATGGCATAGGCCGTTTCATAATCTTCATCCTGCTCGTCCATGGAGTCCTCCGAATCGGAGAGATTCTGGACATTCTCCCGGGTATCAGAATGTTCTAAGCCTACATGCTCTACGGATCCCGCCTGGGGCCCCTCCGAATCCTCGGATGTATCCGTCCGAATGTGTAGGTTGTGCAGACCACGTAGGTTACGTAGACGTGCGCTCCGACGTAGATGTGTTGTCGTAGTTACCTTGACCAGTCCCCATCTTTTTTTCATAATAATATAATGGTCACATTTTTACAAATGGATTATTAATTCAATTTTTGAACTAATGATCCATCCCATTAATACTACGTATCAGGTCGATTATTTGGTGTACTATGACACAGTCCACACGATTGTAGTCGATGATCTCCTGCATTCTCCGGACAAAAAGATCCCTGTCATGGAGGCGGTAGGCTTCCTCGGCCATCACCATGACCGAGTTGCCCGCCAGAGGTTTCTGCCAGATTGTCCGGATGAGCCCCAGTTCGTATAAACGATGGGCAATCTCCTTGAGGCCAAAGTTAAAACATCCGTGGACCACAATACAGTTATCCCTAAAGGACTCACAAAGGTCGTACCATTGGATATCGGTCTCCCGGGTGAGCAATGCACGGGTCCAGGAGGCCTCCAGGTTCCCCCAATGGTAGACATATGGCAGCCTACGCTCCAGACCATACTGACGGGTCAGCCTACGGATCCTAGAGCGAAACTCCAGGATAATACGCTCCTCCTCCTCGTCGGAGAGATGGTTTGCCAAAAATGACTCGTAGTGCACCGGTCTATCAGGCTCGTCCCATATCTGGTAGGCCAGGCCTATCAGGAAAAGGTAGCTCTTCTCCTTACAGCGGGGCAGTTCCGCGAAATCATCGAAAACAGAATTGATCACCTCAAAATCGGCCACAAAACGTATCCGGTAGGGCTCCATCCACGGGTTCGACTGTAGTTTCATCTGTACCATCTGCCGGACGTCTGAGAAGGATGTCTGCCGGTTGACCTGGATGATCGCGTCCAGAATAGAGGCCTGTTTGGATCCCGTTATTCCCAGGACCTCCGGACTACAGCGCGGGTCCCGATAGGAGTAGACACCCTGCTGATGTGCCCGGCGCCGGTGCTTGACGCCACAGTTCCAGAGCAGTGTAATCTCACCCAGTTGGCGGGCGTAGGACTCTTTAAAATGGTCCCAACGGCCCTCATAGTAGAGGCTCATGTTGGGGTAGAGTTCCTCCACACTGGGCTGCGGATAAAGTTTCCAACGGGCACCCTCCTGACGCAGTCTGCGCACCCAGGCGACCGCCCGATAGGTCTCCTCCACATACTCAACGTCCCAGCCGGTATACTGGACCTCGCCCAGACGGGCCAGACAATCGTCCTCAGCATAGTTTTGCCCCTGGCATTCGTACCTATAGCGGCGGCCCAGGATATAGGCCGCCGGCGGTTCGTAACCCTGGAGTTTGCCCAGGGCACAGTTATAGACGTAAAGTTGGCATTTGTAGGCGGGAATGCTCCCATAATTACGTATCCTACGACCGTCACTACATAAGTTTAGAGATATAAACTTAATGTCTACCACCACATAATGATATTTTTTTCCCAACATCGGGGCCGGATGTTCCGGATCCTCGAGCGGGTTCTGGCGGACCAGCCTGCCCAAATGGTCCGAACGTACCAACAAGTCCGGGGATCCATAGGTTTGCGCCAAAGGTCCCTCATTGTTCAAGAGCATGCCCTGGTAAATAAAGGGCACCCCCTGTTTTATGAGCTCTAAGGTCCTCCGGGCATAAGTATGGATGGAAGAGGACCGGCGGCCACCTTCAGGGACAACACGCACCCAGTCCTGTGGATGGGTACGATTCTGGAGCAATTGGATGACAGCCGATTCAAAAGAATTACCCTTGCCCATAATATACTCGCTAAAGTTGGCCGGCGGACGATTCGAATTGTTCATTCCATTGGGCCCGTTAGGCCCGTTAGATCCATTAGACATCCTATATGTAGTATCCGTAGTACCCACAATACCTGCGACAACTGTATTAACAGTAGTAACTGTAGTAATTGTAGTACCATAGAGGTCCAGCCAGTCTACCAGCGTGTCGTGCAGCGCATAGTTCCTGGTCCGGGAGGCAGAAATCCAGTCCTCCAAATTTTCCGGGTGCTCTATGGACTGGATGCGCGGGCGTTTCACCTTTTCCAAAAAGTTTTCCAAATAGACATGTGCCCTACGTGGAGAATAGCGGACACATCTTTCCTCGATATTATTACAAATATAGGTGGTCGGATCCTCCGGACGACAGCCGTCCTCCAAAATAATGGTAACGATCAGGGCATATTTGGCCTGCAAAACCTCCAGGGCCAGTTGGACCAGTTCCTCGGAAACCTCAAGATAGTAGCGGTCACCTTGTTTTAATGTCAAGTATATGACCATACCATCGCTCCGCAGATAGTGTGGTCGTACGCACAGGTCCGGATGTTCCGGATGCATCTTTTCGGTCGCCTCCTCCAGGGTTAGATGTAGTTTTTGATAGAGATCATGGGATTTTTGACAGAAGACCTGTCGACAATAGTCTAGAAATGGTGCCCGGTCATCCTCAGGATGCTTGTGCTCCTTACGGGATATTTGGGAAAATTTCCTTTTGCGTGTCAAATGTTGCATAATTAATTTCCGAATTTATCGTTTAAATCCCTGGTAATTCAACTTTTAAAGGTTCCGCTATCCTCTTGTCCGTCTGATCTTTCTGGACCAAAGTTCCCAAACAGTTGTCACAAAAGTTACAAGACCCCTCCAGGGTCTCGCCAAAATATGCAAGGATAAACTTCCTACGACAGCCATGACAAAAAATGTACTCCTTCATCTTATGGAGCAGCTCCAGCTGAAGCATCTGATACTGACTATTCTGACAACGTTTGACGAAACTTTCCTGTATTTTGAAATCACGGTAGTGATAAAAAATATAACAATAGGCTAAATCGCCGTTACGTCCGGCACGTCCGATCTCCTGAAAGTATCCCTCCAAATTTTTAGGGACACCATAATGGATGATCAGTCCAATGTTAGGCTTGTCGATCCCCATACCAAAGGCAATAGTGGCCACAACTATCTGTATTTTGTCGTGCAAAAAATGTCGGTGTGTCCTACGCTTCTGGGCGTCCTCCAGCTCCGCATGATAGATGCCCGCCGCATAATCATTTTGGAGGAGCAATTTGTGGATGCGTGCTGTGTCCTTTTTGGTAAGACAATAGATGATACTGGGCATCTTATACCTTTTGAGCAGGGGTAGGATATCGGCCTCGGGTGTGGACATGCGGGCCACCTCCAGATAAAGGTTCGGACGGTTGAAGGAGAGTTTAATAACACGTTTTGTCCTGAGCTTCAGAACATCGAGTATGTCTTGGCAGACCCGTTCGGTGGCAGTAGCGGTTACGGCCAGGATGGGCACATCGGGCAGATGTGAACGTATGGCGGAGAGCTGCCGGTAGCTTGGCCGAAAATCATACCCATAACAACTAATACAATGGGCTTCGTCCACGGCCACCACGGTGATACCCACCCGCTTCTCCAACTCCGCCAAAAAGTTCCAAAGGTTTACGATAGACTCCGGGGTAATGTAGATGATCCGATAGCGGTTCTCCAGTATTTTGTGGCGCAGATTCATCTTTTTTGCCACCGTAGAGTTGTAGGTGCAGGCACGGACGCCCAGCTTGCGCAGGTTCATCTGTTGGTCGTCCATGAGAGAGATTAATGGGGACACGATGATGGCCGGTTTTTTGAGGTAGAGTGCAGGTAGTTGGAAACAAAGACTTTTACCGTAGCCTGTGGTGAGTACCGCACAAACATCCTTGCCGGAGACGATTTTGTTGACGATCTCGTACTGTTTGGGACGAAAATCTTTATAATGGTAAATTTTTTCCAGAAGACGCTTCATGCGAAGATACCTTTTGGTATTTTGTCGGGCGGCCTCATATTCATCCATGTTAAAAGATGAATATTTAATTTTTAAGATAGAAATGTAAAATTCAAAGTTTAGAATATGGAGAACTTACCCTGGACGGAAAAATATCGCCCCCAAAAGTTGGAAGAAATTGTACAGGATGGCGCCACACTCTCTCTCTTGGCCGAGATTGTGCGCACCCGCAAGATACCCCATTTTCTTTTCTATGGTAGTTCGGGCACGGGCAAAACTACCACTATATTGACCATCGGGCGGGAGATTTTTGGGGAACATTTTTCCCAAAGGGTCATCGAGTTCAACGCATCCGACGACCGTGGTATTAATGCGGTACGTGAAAAGATTACGCTCGAGGCCAAAAAATACGTGCACGCTACGGACCAAATACCCGGCTACAAAATCATCGTGCTCGATGAGGCCGACTCCATGACCGAGGAGGCACAGGATGCGCTCCGGGTCATCATCGAAGAGTACAGTCGTGTGACCCGTTTCTGTTTCATCTGCAACTATATTTCCAAAATTTCCGAGGCCATCCGGTCCAGATGTACCCTGGTCTATTTTAAACGTTTGGACGAGGACCTGATAGTCCGGAGGCTACAGGAGATCGGCCGCAAGGAGTCCCTGAACTTGGATCCTGAAGTGTACCGTGCCATTATTGATATTTCTGAGGGTGACCTACGCAAGAGTATATTGCATCTGCAGAATCTGAAATATCTTTATGATTATAAAAATTTTGCACGGAAGCCTATTTCGGACGATCTTGGGGATCTGTCCATCCTACGGTTCTATCGTCCTCCGGAGGACCAGAGGATCACCCCTGAGGATGTCTATCGGACGGCCGTGCAATATATGGCACGGGACTCTCTGGAGATGCTCCGGAAGGTTTTGGAGTGTCAGAATATGGGACAGGTGGTCAATCTTGCCCGGGAACTGCTCACCCAGGGCTATCCGGTGGACAATATGATCCTCCAGACCAACCGGGTGATACTCTCACAGTCCTGGTCGGTGGACCAGCGTACCCGGATCATCGAACATTCCGGCCGTGTTCTCCAACGGCTCCGTAATGGGGGTCATGAGTTTCTGGCACTATTAGACTATCTAGCGACCATCTATCAAATACGCTCCCAAAAGTTGACCGATTGATAAAATTTATCAATATTACTAATTGATCAATTACAAAATTGATCAATTAAATCCCTTCCTAATATAGAATATGAACCTTAGGATGGCACAATTAATAGGACTGACCGGCCAAAAGGGTTCCGGAAAATCGACGCTTGCGGAACAATTGGTCCAGCATCATGGATTTCTAGAAAGACCCCTGGCCTATCCGTTAAAAAAAGCCTGCCAGGAACTTTTTCTACTTTCGGACGAACAGGTTTTCGGGGACCTAAAGGACAAAGAGATGCCGGACCCACGCTGGTTCAACTGCACACCCCGTAGGATGCTCCAGTTTGTAGGTACCGATCTTTTACGTGACCAACTGTCCCGGATCATGCCCGGACTAGGACAGGATGTTTTTGTACACCATTTTCGTCTTTGGTACCAGGACCTGCTCAGAAAAAATCCTGCGACCCGGGTGGTCGTAAGCGATCTGCGATTCCGGAACGAAGTCCAGATGGTGCATGATCTGAGAGGTCTGGTCGTGCGTATAATACGGCCCGGACTCCAATCCCAGGACGATCATGCCTCCGAAAAGGATCTAGAAAACTCTACGGACTTCGATTGTTCCCTGGTCAACAATGGTACCCGAGAACAACTCTATCAAAAATTTTTAGAAAATATAAATATAAAATAATATAATGGAATCCCTATCCCAGCTTAAAAATTATTTTAAAATGTCGGCCTGGCAATATGTGGTAATTTTGGGTATTGCTATTAGTGGTCTGGCTACTTTTATCAATACCTATAATGCATTTAGTCGTATTAATGAGAATCTGGAAGGTTGCATCCATGCATGTCCACAATCTTTGGAGATTTATCAGAGTTTGCAGACACAATTTATAATCATTCTGATCCTCTCCATAGTGGCCATCCTATTTGGCATTCTCCTTTTCTGGCTCCTGCGCAAGGCGGAAAATCAGCGTCGTATAATTACACTGGGAATTATTACAGCGGGTATCTTTGGTATATTTTATGCTATCAGTATCCGGTTCAACAGTCTGGCCACCGGATTCAAAGTGGCCATTTCTTGGGCCGCTTTCATTGCATTCTTAATCCTAGGTTTCCTTATAGGCAAAGGTAAGAGCGTTCAAATTTCTTGGGCGAGTAAAAAATAAAATAAAATCTTCATAAAAAATATAAGATTATGTCCGAAGTTCAAAATGGTGAAACTCAACCTCATGAACCTATTGTACAATCAAGAGTACGATCAAGATATCCAAAAAGGACATTTTGGGAATGTATTCAGGAGAATAAATTGGCGGTCATCATTATCATCATCATCCTGATTCTGATCATCTGGTGGTATTGTGTACATAAGAAAACAAGCATCCATAAATCTGGTACCAAATCAGAGTTCTAGTCAAGTTATATATAAAATATTTGGCATTTCCTAGTAATGGAGAATAACCGTTACAAATTCTATCCTAAGATGCTCCTGGGTACCGGTAGTTTTTCCAAAGTATATTTAGGGTACGATCTAATATACCATAAAACGGTGGCCGTTAAGGAAATTATTCTGGACCGTTGTGAACTTTTACCCAGAATAGAAATCGAGGTTCAGCTAATGCGCCGTATGGACCATCCCAATATTGTATCCTTCTATGATCTTTTCAAAGGAAAAAACGAATGGTATCTGATTATGGAATATTGTGATGCCGGTACACTGGCGGATGTCATCCACTACCATAGAAGATGTTTGATTCAGAAGGGCGTACCCATTCTGGAGACCAATGCCCGCTACTATTTAGGACAGCTCCGGGACGCCCTACACTATCTCTGGGACTTAGGCTATATACATCGTGATCTAAAACCTTCAAATATTCTGCTAACACGCAACCATATGGGCAGTTCGTTGGTAGAATCAGAGGTACTTTTCGGGGAGCCCCAACAGTCCGGGCAGAATATTACAATAGCGGATCTTCCGGAGGACTATCATGCCAGTCAAGGATTAATTGTTAAACTGGCCGATTTTGGACTAGTACGTTTTAATGGTGAAAATCCGGACACTATTATGAACGGTACCATCTGCGGTAGTCCGCTTTATATGGCCCCAGAACTACTTTTGGAGAATCATTCCGACTCTCGGTCCGACCTTTGGTCCTTTGGGATTATAATGTACGAACTTCTCTTCGGAGGCCATCCTCTACAGGCCCCCAATATGAGGGAGCTACGTAAACGTCTTGGGACCGGAATACAGATCCCCTCCCAGATCAGTCCAACCGCCAGGGACCTACTCTCCCGACTGCTCCAGACGGAGCATAATGCACGAATCTCCTGGGATCATTTTTGGAACCATCCTTGGTTTTTAGAAAATACTATGGATATACCCCAAAAATTAAAAGATATCCAACAACCTTTGGAACGGACTACATCGGATCCATTGTACCCTCCGGTTGAAAGCCGTCAGCTTCCAGTCGAAAGCCGTCAGCTTCCAGTCGAAAGCCGTCAGCTTCCGGTCGAAAGCCGTCAGCTTCCGGTTGAAAGCCGTCAGCTTCCGGTCGAAAGTCGTCAATCTCCTAAAAATCCTCCGGAACGAACAGTTGAACAAACAGTATTAGTATCGTCAAGCTATCCGGTACAGATTCTAGGCAGGAGTAATTTGAGCCGTATGAAAACTTCCTATATCCAGAATCTGTCCGGTCCGAAGAGCTATCCTCCTTTCCACCAAAGGCTCTGAACTTTTTTAAAAATTTGATTCTCTAAACATTTTGTCCGGGATTCCTGGACAAAATGGTCATGGAAAATTCGCAAGACTATTGGACCATCACATTCCATAATGTTAACGATCAGCTGGGTGTCTATCTAGACTATAATCTACTTTCTGGGAAGCGAATTGCGGACGACATTCATCGATATGCCATTCATAAAGACCTCGAAGAATGTTCCATTCGATTTCCTATCGGTATTTCGCATTCTAATGATTACCAATATTATCTTAAGATTCCTAATATTGGGATTCTACAGATCGAATTCCCAGAAAACTATCCGGAATTGCCACCCTGTTGTTGGCCTACGCTACCCAATATTTGTCAGATCCAGATGATCATGAACCTGACCATCATTAGTTCCTGGAACTGCAGGAAAAGATTCCATGAGATAGTCGAAGAAATATTAAATTCTTCGGCCACATTGAAGTTGGATCCCGAACCTCTGTGTACGGACCCAGAAATTTCCAAGATGTGCTTTAATTTTTATAGAACATATTTGTACCATAATGTCACCTATCTTAAAAAGGCGACACGGTATTTAGTTGGCATCCTTAAACGGAATGGTTCTAAGGATCCTAAAAATTTCCAAAGAATACTATTTTCATTAATCTGTCCATTGGTAGAAAAATATTTCCATGGGTTCAATATTCTGGACGAAAATTCTTGGACCAAACTATCGGACTATTTGGACCTCCTCCGGGTGCTTGATACTATCCCAGAGTTTTCCATATTTGAAAGGTCCAACATATTATCGGAGGTCCTCAAGGTGGACCGGGAGATCCAAAACTATCCTCTAGATAAATCTCCGTTCGAATGGGAAAAAAATATATTCCAAAAATTTTCTAATTATGTCCAAAATATCTATCGGAAACTGGCCAGACTGCCCCAGATCCAAGAAATTTATGTCCGGAGATTAGGGTCATATACTTTTCTAACCAACACAAAAATAAAACCGGACGATCATAATATTAAACTTAATATCCGGACATTATCACGGATAATTCAGGAGCTAATCACCATTAAAAATAATATCTATACCAAATTCGAGGGTTCTGTATTTTATTGTTATAATCCCCAGGACATCAGTTGCCATCATTTTCTAATAGTGGGACATCAGGGCACACCCTATGATTCCGGTTGCTTTGAATTTTCTTTAGAATTTACAAATGATTATCCTGAAAAACCACCTATAATATGTTCATTCCTACCTATTGATAGTAAAAAATTAGAACAATTTAATCCCATATATCATGGTGCTGATATTTGCCATTTTTTCATTCCATATACGAATAGTAATAAATTTTATAATTGGATCCCCGAAAAATCAGGGATCTGGCAGATCATCATCACAGTAGCAAACATTATATTAGGCGAAAATCCATTCCAAATTATAGAAAATAAACCGGATGCCGACCAGTTAAAAAAAATGTTGCGCAAAATAAATATCCTGAACATTAAATATGGAATCATCCATCAAATCATGGAGCCTCCTACCTATTTTCAGGATGTTGTTCGTGAACATTTTCGCATCAAATTAGATTACATTAAAACATATTATTACCATAAAATAAAAGAATATATACAGGAAACACCATCCAAAAAATGCAAATATGATAATATCTATAATAGAATGTGCAATGCGCTGGACACTCTCAAATAAAATTATCCCTAAAAAATGAAAAAAAATATTTGATATATTTTGATCTCCAATATATCAAATATGGGACTGATTGCATCGTTTATTAATAGATTGAAAACAATAATCAATATTTTTTCCAATTCTAAACCAATATTTATGGACCAAACAAAGTCTATTGTTCCACAACCAACGGCAACAACCCTGACAATTGTACCATCCGTTCCAATAGATATCCCGTCTGCATCCTCGATAAAATTAGGAAAAAATATTGGATCATCATCAGAAATAAAAATTCCTCAAAAATATTACAAAACAAATCTTTTTAATATATAAATGTCCGCAAAAAAATACAGTAGTAAACACTATTCTAAAAATTTTAGATATAGTGTACGTTCTATCCTAGAAGATGATGAAATTCACAAAATGGACAATAAAACACAAACTTTGGATAATAAAAATCCAAAATCCAACAAATTAATACCCACTTTAATCAGCAATCGGAATACTAAAGAAATATTCTACCAAAAATGTTTACCTTGCATTGAGATGGTCCAAAATGTAACTCATAAAAAAATGAAAAATTTATCTGATATAAATAATAATATGGATAATATAACAAATATGGGTACCAAAGCATCAGTATTAGAAGAAATAGCCGATAAATTCCTCAATCCTTCGGAGGAGCAGGAGGAAAATACTTCATCACCGGTTACTGTCACCGTAATAGATACGACCAATATTCCTCCGTCTACACCGAATATTGTTCCGCCCGCACAAAAAAATAATACGCCAGCGGAATCCTCAATGAACCAGCCGGAAACATCGATTATTCATACATCCCCATCCAATAATGCACATGGTAATAATAGTACATCTGAAAAAGAAGATACAGCTAAAAAAGATCATGTTTTTGAAAAAAATGATCTGTCCGGAAAAAATGATATACCTGAAAAAGATGCCAAAACTGAAAAGAATGATGAAAAAGAGGATGAAATTAAATGTTATCACTGGCCTAAACTGTCTATTGATGAGATTATTACATCATTAAAGGTTGTGGGCAATCTAAACGAGCCGGTTAAACTCAAAATTATCGACGATAAATATTTGGCCGTGGACACAAGTTTTAGTATCCTGAAACCAATATCTCGATATTTTTATGATCAAGGGCGGGAAAAACTGATCCATTTCTTGGACCATCTTTTGACAGAAACCAAAGAGATAGTAGAAAATATCTATCAAAATGTACGGCAAGGTGAGGATCTGAACAATAATATATTTCAATTGCAAAATATATTGGGTAAACTTTTTGTCTTTATGCATAAATATGAAACAATGCGTAAAATTTATGAGGACGATAGCAGCACTCATGCCCGACTGGGTGTTATCCGGGACAATTATTATCGGTTCCTTAATGATATTTTCCGAAAGATCGTATTGCCATAAAAAATAGATCCAAGATAAATTATTTTACATGGTAGAATACCCTATAAAATAAATATTAAATGGAGATTTAATAATTATATCCCATGTAATTTAGTATTGACAAGTAGGCGGCCATACAATTGATGTTTTGTTCACCTGGAATACTGACAAATAGCCGGCCACATGTCTGATGTTTATATGTTGTTTACGTATCAGTTTTGATAGGTGAACATGACGTCAAGATATTGTTAATTACTCAATAAATCCATTTATTCTGTGGGGATTCATAAAGTAATTAATAATATCTTGAAATTTTTGTTCACCTGGGATACTGATAGATAAATGATTGTACATAAGAATCATTTTATAAATCAGTTTTTAGGCAAACAATCATAAATATCCAATAGATCAATTTTAAGAGATAAAAGATCATGTATTCGGGTTGGGAACATCCTCCGAAAAAAATAAAATTTAAAATATATATGTAATGAGCAACGATACAAGATATGGTTCTGGAGCTTTAACCAATTTAACAGGTGATAATAATTCTGCATTCGGTGCTAATGCATTATCCGTGACTACTGCTAGTAACAATACGGGCGTCGGGGCCAATGTATTGGCCAATAATACGACAGGTACTTACAATACAGCTGTAGGAGCTAATGCACTTATTAATAATACTACCGGTAATAATAATACGAGTATTGGATATGGTACACTATCTGATAATAATGGTAATTATAATATTGCCGTTGGATATGGTGCACTAACTACTAATACTACAGGCGATGACAATACCGCTCTAGGAACCGGAGCACTTTTTAACAATACTACTGGTAGTAATAATACGGGTGTTGGATACAATGCACTCTATAAAAATAGTGTTGGTGATAACAATACATGCATTGGATATAGTGCATTGGCGAATTATCTGGGAAATAATGAGGTGGCCGTTGGTTTTTTTAGCCCTAGGTAATGAATCTGCAGTTAATACTAATAATTCTAATCCTTATGCCGGGAATAATTCTAACGGCAACACGGCTGTTGGTTATAATGCCCTGATAAATACGAAAACGGATAGTGTTGGAGCGGATGCTACCGGCAATACGGCGGTAGGATACAATGCTCTGGCGGCCAATACTATTGGATATTCTAATGTAGCCTTAGGAGATTCCACTTTGGCAAATTATTCTAATCCCATCAGCAGCGTCGTCATTGGTAGTCAAGCAGGTCAGAATGCAGTTATGAATAATGGTCCGGGACCTACAACAATGACAGTAAGCAATTTATATCCGTTCATTCTGGGCTATCAGGCAGCCCAACAGGCTGTAAAAATAATAACAGTATCAACGATTCTAATACCAGTGCAACACTAACAGCCTCAGATTTTTTGGCCATAGGCTACCAAACTGCCCAGCAGGCCGTACAAAATAATAATAATAATGTTGGTGATGCAAACCTAACAGCCTCGGACTTTTTGGCCATAGGCTACCAGGCGGCCCAGCAGGCCGTGCAGAATACTAATAATTATGGTGGTGCAACCTTGACGGCCTCAGACTTTTTGGCCATTGGTTATCAGGCGGCCCAGCAGGCCGTGCAGAATATGGGTAATTATGTAAACATGACTGTCCTGGACATTTTGGCCATAGGTTACCAGGCAGCCCAACTGGCCATGCAAAATAGAACATATGGTAATAATAATGGTAGTCTGGCGGCAGATATTACGGCACTCGGATATCAGGCTGCCCAACAGGCTGCACAGAATAATAATAATGGTGCTGCAGCAAGCCTAACAGCTTTGTATATGCTCGCCCTGGGCAATCAGACCACGCAAAACGTCTGTAGACTAACCTCGACAGGTCCGGGAGCTAGTGTATCACTTACGGCCAATGCGCTCACAGCTTTGGGCTACCAGGCCGCCCAAAATTTTAATAATAATGTTACCTTATCTAATAACAATGCTACTGTAACCGCCAACGATGTGATAGCTATTGGTTATCAGGCGGCCGGTTATTGTAATAATTCTTTGGGCATAACAACGAATGGCCTCAGTAATATAATAAATGCTTATAGCGACGAACTGATCGCCATCGGGACGCAGGCCGCACTACACCAGAACGATAGTTCTAATGCCGCTTATATTTCTGCGGTGGGTAACATTGCCATCGGTCAGATGGCATTACAATTTAATAATTATAATAACATTAGCACAAACACATCGGCCAGTTTCCAGGCGGACTACAATATCGCCATCGGCTACCAGGCACTCATGAACAATAATAGTCAGATTGGTGCCTCTACTAATAATGCTGTTTCTAGTCGTAATATCGCCATTGGCTACCAGGCCAATCTATTCTTTGGTACTAATGCAGCTAATACTAATAAAATTATACCTTATGGTAATGATAATATTGTCATTGGCAACAGTTCATCCATTATTGCTCGATTTACTAACTATAATACTACTGTAGAATGTGACGGTAATATTATTATCGGCAAAAATAGTACTTTTGATCCTACAAATAGTAATACATCTTACCCATCTCTAATTAATAGTAGGGGTGGCAATATCATTATTGGTGACAACCTTAACATTACAGGTACCACATTTTTCGAAGAAAATCTGGATACACCGGCTACTTTCGTTGCCAATATTAATGGCACCAATTTTGGGACATATGTAGTGGGCGGTTTTAATAATGTAAATATAGTAGCCGTCGATGCCTATAATCGTCTAGGCTACGTAACACTTTCCAGCAGTCCGAGCAGTCGGCGCTTCAAGGAGGAAGTCCGGCCGCTCGGGATGACGGATTTGTCCGCCCGCTTCCAACGGCTCCAGCCCGTTTCCTTCGTCTACAGGTCGGACCCAACGCGGAGCCGTCAGTATGGACTGGTGGCCGAGGACGTTCTGGAAGTATTCCCGGAATGTGTCGAATACGAAACAGATCCTAAGACAGGTCAACGGCAACCTCTGACGGTCAGATACAATGGTATAATTGCATTATTGGTTAAACGGATCCAGGAACAGGACCAAATAATAGGAAATCTCAACAAGGTGGTCCAAGATCAAAATCAGAAAATCGATGAACTCAATCGGAAAAATGATGAACTTACGAAAATAGTTCAGGATCTTCAGGCTAGACTTATCATGTTAGAAAAATTTACGGGATTGTCCAAATGAACTCTTTAATGATTGGTATTTAATTTCCGAAAATATATAGTATATAATAATGAGCAATAATACGAGTTTTGGTTCTGGAGCTTTAGCCACCAATGTAACAGGTAATAATAATTCTGCGTTTGGGTATAATGCATTATCCGTAAATACTGTTGATAATAATACAGGAATAGGAAGCGGTGCAT
>OGCG01000076.1_pt1 | contig 65914 bp, 59 predicted proteins | sample 1570061 | NCBI WGS metagenome assembly OGCG01 (sample SAMN06268698, study PRJEB24515) | hot springs metagenome | isolation source: Joseph's Coat, Yellowstone National Park, Washington, USA | place: USA:Joseph's Coat, Yellowstone National Park, Washington, USA
GCGCCACCTGCCATGAGCCACGTGCTATGTGCTGTTCATTCATTTCACTTTTAAAGAGATTTAGTATATTTCGAATCTTTGATTCGGCATTCTGCCCTCTGTTACGGTGAATAAACATTCGACTTTTGAAGTATGAAGTAGATTCAGTATATTTGTGCGATGTTTCGTAAAATGAATGCACCTCGAGTTAATTTGAGTATCTTGAATGTAATTGGTTATAACCAGAATATTTGGCGAAAAATGACCTAAAAAGGTCTAAAAATAGATTTGATAAAAATTTTTTCTTGGTTTAAAATGTAATCGATTACACAAAGGGGATGTTTTAATTGGCCATAAAGATCAAAGATGTCGCAAAGACCGCAAATGTTTCCGTTGCAACTGTTTCAAGAGTTATAAATGCTTTTGGAAATGTAAAACCAGAAACTGAAAAGAAAGTTCTCGAAGCGATAAAAGAATTGAATTATTTTCCTAATCATTCTGCAAAAAGTTTGAGAACGAATTCAAGTGAGGGGATAGGTATAGTTATTTCTCACGATCTCGATTATTTCATTTCTTTCCCTTATTTCGTAGAATTCATTCACGGAATGAGTATTGTGCTTTCAGATCTCAATTATCATCTCGTTATATCAACTGCCAAAAAAAATGGAGCAAATCCATACCTTGAAGTTGCAAAAAAGGGCATTGTAGATGGAATGATAATTTTTGACGTAAAAGATGGCGATGAGAGAATTTTCTCACTTAAAAAATGTGGAATTCCCTTTGTCGTAATTGGAAGGCCCAAAGATGTCGGTGATTATATTTTTGTTGATACCGATAACGAAAGTGGTGGCATGTTAGCAACTCAACATCTTTTTGATGTTGGGTGCAAAAAGATTCTCTTCATAAACGGTCCAAAAGGTCATGCTGCAACAAGATTTAGACTTAATGGATATATCAAAGCTCACAAAAATATGGGTATTTGTTACGATGAGAAACTTGTGAGATACGTCGAAAAGAATTCAGACAGGGAAAATGGCTATGCAATAACAAAGGAAGCTTTGATGTCGACATATTTTGATGGAATATTTGTTTCTGGGGATCTCATGGCAACAGGAGCGATGACGGCCTTAGAAGAGTCCGGTTTAAAAGTGGGAAAAGATATACCCATTGTTGGTTTTGATGATGTGCCTCTTGCATCGATGGTTAACCCACCGCTGACGACCGTAAAACAACCAATTCATGATGTTGGCAAAACATCGGCAAATATTCTAATAAATATGTTAAATGGCAAGAAAGTTGAATCACAAATTTTGGGTGTCTCTCTTGTGAAAAGAGCATCAACTTTTAGGGGATGAGTTTATGTACACTATAAAATCTGGAAATATCATGGTTTTGATTGGAGATAATGGTTTTATCGAAGGGAATACCTGTGGACTGTATTTCATGGATACAAGAATTATCGGCAAGATGGTACCAGAGTTATCTTTAAAATTCAACTTGCTGAGTCTTGGAGAATACAAAACTAACTCGGTGTTCTTCTGGTTCATATCCAAATCTCCAGATAGTTTGCATGACATGGATTTAATTTTAAAACTTTGTTATAGCATTGATAAGGGTAAATTCACTGTTAAATCAGAATTTTTTAACTATTCAAAAAAAGAAGTTCGTATTTTTGAAAGCTTTGTAATCGATTACACTTTCAACGATATTTTTGAAATAAGAAGTGGAAAATTTGAAGATAAAAAGAATAAAATAGCAAAAAATCAAAGAGAGTACGTAAAATATGAGAGTCAAAATCTCGCAATTGAAGTAAAAATTGACGACTTGACTTCAAGTGAAATGAATCTTAAGCCTCAAATTCCAAATACCGTGCAATTTTCGATTACTCCTTCCATTCATTTTAAAAAGCAAACAAAAGGAACGATGCTTTTTGATGGCATAAGCAATTCAAAGCTAAATTTAAATGTGCCGCACGTTAGAGGAAAACTTGCAGAACTCGTGAAGAAGGCTTCTGAAGATCTTGAAATGCTTTTACTCGATACAAAATACGGTAAATTCCCTGCGGCCGGCCTTCCATGGTTTGCTACGATTTTCGGAAGAGATTCGCTTATTTTTACATTGCAAACTATGGATATGTTTCCCGAAATCTCTTACAACATTCTTAAAGTGCTTGCCGTGACACAATCTAATTTTGTGGATGATCAAAAAGATGCACTACCGGGGAAAATAATTCATGAAATAAGAGTTGGAGAAGATGCACTTTCAGGTAAAGTACCATTTTCAACATATTACGGTAGTATTGATGCAACGCCACTGTTTTTGATGGCGGTTGGTAAATATTCAAAATTATATGGTAGATCAATCTTTGAAGAACTAAAAGATTCCATTGAACTTTCCGCACATTACATAGATGAAAGTGTTGACTCACGAGGGTATTTACATTACAAGTCGAAAGCTTCAAATGGCCTTTCAAACCAAGGCTGGAAGGATTCAGGGGATTCGATAGTCTTTTCTAATGGAAATATGGCAAAGCCACCGGTTAAACTCGTAGAAGTTCAAGCCTATTTGTATGAGGCATATAAAACACTTTCGCAATTTTATGATAATGAAAGATCGCAAAAATACCTCTTACTTGCAGAAACTTTAAAAACAAATTTCAACGAAGACTTCTGGATGGAAAAAGAAAAATTTTTTGCACTTGCACTCGACAAAGATGGAAGGCAGGTCGATTCGATAACTTCAAATCCAGGTCATTGTCTGATGACAGGTATTATCGATGATAAAAAAGCCAAATTCATCGTTGACAGACTTATGAAGGTAGATATGTTCACAGGATGGGGCATAAGAACGATGTCATCAAAAATGACTGCATACAACCCCATTGCTTATCATAACGGATCCGTATGGCCTCATGATACATCGATAATCATAATAGGTATGAACGAGAGAGGATTCAAAAAAGAAGCAAAAAAATTATCAACATCTCTTTTGAATGCAGCTCAAAAATTTAATTGGAGATTACCGGAATTGTTTGGAGGTGATGAGAGGAAAAGAAATCAAATAATTCCATATCCGGTTGCATGCTCACCACAGCTCTGGGCAGTTGGAGCTGAATTTGTAATATCAAAAATTTTAAAGGAGGGATCAAAGTGAGAAGTAAAGCACTTTTGTTGGTCATTGGATTGGTGGTAGTTTTTTCAATCGGAACATTTGCCATCACAGTTGTAACTCTTGGCGGATGGGTTTCATCACCGGTTGAACAGCAAGCAATGGAAAATGTAGTTAAGGCATTTAATCAAAAATATGCAGGTCAGATTGAATTACAATACCAACCTATACCAGGTGATTATCTGGTCAAATTAACAAGTGAACTTTCTGCCGGTACTGCTCCGGATATCTTCTATCTTGATTCATCTTACGCACAACAATTCATAAGGTCTGGGGCTATATATCCACTTGATTATTTCGTTCAGAAATACAATTTCCCAGTATCAGATTTTGCAACTTCGTTGCTCCAACCATTTGAATACAATGGTCATATCTACGGATTTCCAAAAGATTTCTCAACTTTGGCACTTTTCTACAACAAAGCCTTGTTTGACAAGTACAATGTTCCATATCCAACGGACAACTGGACATGGCAGGATCTGCTCAGTGCTGCACAAAAATTGAATCACCCCGAAGATGGAGTTTACGGTCTTTCTCTTAGCCCAAATGCCCTCGATCGTGTGATGCCATTTATATTCCAGAATGGTGGAGAAGTTGTCAATTCTCAGATGCAGCCTGAACTCGAATCTTCTCAGGCAATTCAGGCAATTCAATTTTATTTCGATCTTCACAACAAATATCATGTTGCAATTCAGCCATCTGATGTAGGTGCAGGATGGAACGGAGATGCTTTCGGACGCGGGAAAGTTGCAATGATAATGGAAGGCCCTTGGGCATATTCCTTCCTAAAAGAAACGTATCCGCAGATAAATTTTGGAATGACAGTTATGCCCATGGAAAAAACACGTGCAACTATGATATACACGGTTTGTTATGCAATGTCAAGGAGTACACCTGATAAAGATGCGGCGTGGAAGGTCATGGAATTTTTACTTAACGATGGTATGAAAGTATTCACAGAGAAACTTGGAGTAATTCCAACGAGAGTTTCTGTCCAACAATCAGAGAATGTTTTTAACAATCCAGCAGATCAGGTTTTCGTAGATCAAGTCAATTATGGTCATGGGTGGTTTATTCCAACACCAAATGGAAATTCTTCCAAATTGCTTGATAACATAAACAATGAACTTTACAACATCTGGCAAGGAAAGGTTACAACTCAGCAAGCCGTTGATTACATAGTTAACAACTGGAATACTTGGGCATCTCAGCAATGAAAAAGGGGGCCTCGTGCCCCCTTTCGAGGTGATAATTTGAAGCGTGCAAGAGAATGGATTGCCGGTTATCTTTTAATACTGCCAATCATCGCGATTATAGGTACTTTTATAATATATCCCATAGTTGCATCAGTTTATTACAGTTTTACAAATTATAATCCTTTAAGGCAGATGGAATATAAAAACACTTTTAATTTGCAAGATCAACTTGAACAGTACTTGCTTGTTTTCAGTATGAAAGATCTTAATACTCGGAATTTAATCTCTCAATTCGATCCTGTTGATTTTGTTGAAACACAGTTGGGAATAAAAGTTAACAGCGCTCAGAAATCGGCCATTGAAAAATATTTCGATTCTAAAAAGTTGATCGATGATTTCGTCAGCGTGAAGACCAATGAAAGAATCAACGGTACAGAATTGTTTTCAAGATATATGACAAAAGATAAAGACATGTTTACTGGATATGTTCCAGCATGGATTGGGTTTCAAAACTTTTTGCATATGATAAATGATAGCCTTTTCTGGACAACACTTTGGAATTCTGTTTTCTTTGCGATTGTTGTTACTCCGGTTCAAACTTTTCTTGCACTTATACTTGCGGTTGCCGTTAACCAAAAAATAAAAGGAATTAAATTCTTTAAATTGAGTTTTTACATCCCTTCAGTTACATCTTCAGCGGCGATCTCGATGTTATTCATGTTGCTCTATGCAAAACCAGGACTTATAAACAGAATCTCTGGATTCTTTGGAATTCCAGCGATAAATTGGCTTTCAAACACCTCGACTGCTTTACCTGCCGTGATGGCCATGAATATATGGACAACGGCTGGATATTTCATGATAGTTTTTCTTGCAGGGCTTCAAAACATACCGAAGGATCTGATAGAGGCGTCAGAACTTGACGGCGCAATTGGATGGACAAGGTTTTGGAAAATAATAATGCCTCTCCTGAGACCTCAGATTTCTTACGTTGTAACTCTTGGTCTAATAGGAACTTTGCAGGTTTTTGATCAGATATATTTTCTCATACAAAATCAACAAAATTACACAACGGCAATGTACATATATGTCAACGCATTTAATTACAATCAAATGGGATACGCATCGGCGATAGCGGTATTTTTCTTGGTATTTATAATGATTTTGACGCTAATTCAAAGACGATTTGTCAAAGAAGAAAGTTACTTTTGAGGGAGGATCATGAAGAACTGGCAAATGGCAAGAAAAATTTCCTACATAATTTTAATAGTTTATGCCATAGTATCTTTGACACCTTTCATATGGGCATTACTTGTCTCTGTTGCCCCTATGAACTACCTTTTAAACGGAAAATTGACGGGGGTAAATATAATGCAATGGCCGCCGGAGATAAACATTTTCAAATTACCTCCGGAAGTCTTTGGTGCACCATCAACATTTTCAAATTACGCCCAAGTGTTCACGGTAACTCCTTATGCACGATGGATTTTAAACACATTGATATACGCTGGCTTCGTGACGATAGGAAATCTTTTCTTTGATGCGATGGCAGGTTATGCCTTCGCAAAGTTGAAATTTCCAGGAAAAGACATCATTTTCACCATACTCCTTGGAACCTTGATGGTTCCATTTCCGGTTACCATCATACCAGTTTACAATTTGCTTGTGAATTTTAATCTTGTCAATACTTACGCCGGTCTTATTTTCCCTAAAATAGCTTCTGTCACAGGACTATTCCTTATGAGACAATTTTACATGTCAGTTCCCGATGAACTTGATGAAGCGGCAAAGGTAGATGGTGCCGGGATATTCAGAAGATTTTGGCAAATAGATTCCCCTGTTGCCCTTCCAGCTTTCGCAACACTTGCAATTTACACATTCATGGGAATGTGGAACGATTTTTTCTGGCCTTTGATCGTTACCTCAAACAAAAATATGTTCACATTGGCAATGGGATTGAATTACTTCAGAACCTCTTATTACACCTTTTGGCAACTCATGATGGCCGCATCATTGCTTATGACCATCCCTATGATTGTTATCTTCCTTTCATTCCAGAGATATTTCGTTGAAACTGATGTCTCAAGTGCGGTTAAGGGATAAAACAGAAGATATTTTAAGATAAACAAAGTAATTTGCCAAAATCAGCCATTTTTTGCCTAATTTGATTTATAAACTTCAAAAATTGCATTTGACATTTTTTAAATGAAGTTGTATCCTGATTTTATATGGAATCGGTTCCACAAAGGAGTGTGATTTGTTCTTGAAAACAACGATAGATGATATTGCCAAGATGGCCGGAGTATCTAAATCAACTGTGTCACGTGCTTTGAATGGTACCGGTTACATTTCCAAGGAAAAAAAAGCAAAGATTCTTGAACTTGTCAAAATTCATAATTACGTTCCAGATTCGAAGGCCATAAATCTGAGTAAAAAGAAGACCATGACCATAGGCCTTGTTTTGCCTTCTGTGGCAGGGCCTTTTTACAGTGAGGTAATTCAGGGAGTTGAAGAGATTCTAAGCGCTAACAGATATTTCACGATTTTTATGACTTTCGATGAAAATTCATCAGAAAAAAACCGTGAAAGGTATATTTCACTGATAAGTTCAGGAAGAGTCGATGGCATGATAATTTTTGATCCGGAAGTAAATGAATCAACCGTTGATAAAGTTATGAAGTTTGAAATACCGATCGTGTACCTTGGTGAGGACATTCATGGAATGAATGTGGACACAATCCTTGTTGACAATTTTAATGGCGCTTATTCAATGACAGAGCATTTGATAAAGATCCATAAACACGAAAGAATCGCATTTATAACAGGACCTGCAAAAAGTTTTGACAGCGTCGAAAGGCTTCGCGGATACAAATTTGCTCTTGAAAACAATGACATAAAATTCGACGCCAATTTAGTATGTCGTGGAGATTTTACAAAAGAAAGTGGTAAAAAAGCGACTGAATTGTGCCTTAAAAATGGTGCAAGCGCGATCTTTGCCTCTAATGACGAAATGGCCCTTGGAGTTATAGAAGAATTGGAAAGAAGAAAGATAAATGTTGGAAAAGAAATTGCCGTCGTTGGTTTTGATGATGCATTCTGGTCAAGATACATTCAACCACCTTTAACGACCGTTCATCAACCCATGCATAGTATAGGGAAGATGGCGGCAAAGACGATTCTTGACAGAATGAATTCAAATGACGTTGTCAAATCTCCAATGAGAATAGTCCTAAGTACAAGATTGATTGTTAGAAATTCTTGTGGTTGTGAAATAGGTTTCACAAATTGAAGGGAGGAAGTGTTATGAAGAAAGTAGTTCTATTTTTGTTTCTTGGTTTAATGGTTAGTGCCGGTATTTTTGCTGCTGGCATAAATTATGGTGGCACTTTGAATGTCATAATGCCATGGGGGCAATTGACAGACAGTGTCAATCCATTTTTACCAACTTCGCAAACTTTGCAAATGCAGAACATGATATATGAAGGACTTTTTTATGTCAATGCCTTAAATGGAGAACTCACACCAATGCTCGGAACATCCTACAAATGGTCCAATGATAACCTTACACTTACCGTGAACGTCAGAAATGGGGTCAAATGGTCTGATGGTCAACCTTTCACATCAAATGACGTTGCTTTTACCTTTAATTTAATCAAAAAATATCCAGCACTTGATCTGGGAGCCATCTGGGCCAAGGATAACTATTTGCAAAGTGTTGAAGCAACTGGTGATACGGTTGTATTCACGTTTTCAAAGCCCAACACACCACTCCTGTACGCACTGCTTGGTCAACTCATAGTACCAGAGCATATATGGGCAAATATACAGGATCCATCCACTTATCCAAATCAAAATCCAGTTGGTACCGGACCGTTTTTACTTGACTCATTTAATCCCACTACAAACACGATAACTTTGGTTAAAAATCCAAATTATTGGATGGTAGGAAGGCCTTACATCAACAGCATAATTGTGCGATCGGTTGAGTCAAATACAACCGTGATGTTAGAACTTTTGAGAGGATCGGCAGACTGGAGTTACGTCTACATTCCGGATGTTCAAAAAAGTTGGGTGAACAAAAATCCATCCACAAATAAAATTTGGTGGCCTATGAACAGCACTTTAATACTTTACCTCAACACGCAAAAATATCCTTTCAACAATCCTACCTTCAGACAGGCAATATCGATGGCAATAGACAGGGCAGCGGCAGAAGAAAAGGCTTATTTCAACGCTGGAGGCCCTTCAAGTGCAATTGGAATACTTCCAGCCCAACAATCTGAATGGCTTGATCCAACTTTGACTAATCTCGCGACGTCACTCGGCCAATATGATCCACAAAAAGCACAGGAGTTGTTAGCTTCAATAGGCTTCAAGAAAAATGCGGATGGAAATCTCGTCGGGCCAGATGGAAAGGTTTTACCAACCTATAAATTGCCAGTTGTTGCCGGCTGGACAGATTATCTTACCATTTCTCAGATAATAGCGCAAAACCTTAAAGATATAGGTATAAATGCAATCATAAGTCAGGAATCTTTCGGTTCATGGTGGTCGACGATAACGAAGGGAATGTACGACATGGCCTTTGCATGGGCAACTGGCAGCGGTCCAACACCTTACTTTTATTTTAACCAGGAACTCAATCCATCCTTTGCGGCACCTCTCGGGCAAACGGCTGCATCCAACTGGTCTGGATACACTAATCCCTTGATAACAGCAGCTTTGAGTACTTATGCACAAACAAGCGATCTCAATCTCCAAAAGCAGGCAATCTATTCAATTGAAAGAATCTTCCTTGAAGAGATGCCATTTGTACCGGTCGTTTATGGAACAGAATTCGATGTTTTCAGCGAGCGTAACTTTGTCGGATGGCCATCTGATTCCAATCCTTATGCAACTGGAGCGGGAATTGGTTCTGCCGAAGGCGAAATGATCGCTTTGAACATACATTTGAAATAAAAGTATAAATTGCTCCGGCCAGATACCTAAAATGTGGTGATGGATCAAATGGGTATCTGCCGGATTCAGTAGAACTTCACAATTAAAGTTGAATTGGTATATTGATTTAAGGAGGTGTAATTCGTGAAAAAGTATCTTTTGGTTTTTTCGATTATGTCGATCTTCATAGTCGGATCGATGATGGCCGTTACGATAACCATTGCGCCACCAGATGCACAATCTTTTAATTATCTTCAAAGTGTTATTCCAACCTTTGAGCAGCAAAATCCAGACATCACGGTTCAGGTAGTCGCACAGCCAAATGGAAGTCAGATAGCGGCGCTTGTTGCGGCAGGTAATGCTCCAAATATCTTTGTGGGGCCAGTTTCCATGAATTACGTTCAAAATGGTCTTTTGCTTGATTTTACCAAGATGCCCGGATACAATCAAATAGCGTCAGAACTCATAACCGGCATTTTTCCTTACAACGGTGGCGTCTACAACATACCATGGATGGTTACAACTCAGGTTATGTTTTACAACAAGACGATCTTTAAACTTGCCGGACTTAACCCCGATGATCCGCCTCAAACATTTGCCCAGTACCTTTACGATGCAAAGAAGATAAGCGAACTGCCGCCAGGACCTTATGGTAAATATTACGGTCAATTCTTCTGGAATGAGATGCTCCAATTTTCATGGTACTGGGGTATGTTAGAGCAGATATATTACAATTTCAACGATGCAAAATATCCTCATCTAATAGGTCAATACGGGCTTTCTCTTGATTTTACAAACCCAGATGCGCACTTTGTTGATTTCTTGAAATTTTGCAAAGAAGCCCAACAGTACAGTTCTTCCGGCATGCAACAGGCTTCTATCTTTGGCAGAAATGTTGGCATGTGGCTCCAATTCGCGTACGGGTGGACTTTCAATCTTCAAAATTCCACAGGAGGTCCGATGATCTACGGAAAGGATTACGGTCTTGCACCAATACCAACGAATTCCACATCTGCAACGGCAGTTCATTGGTCAACGCTCGCGCAGAGACCTTTGATAGTTTTCAAAGCAACTCCTGAAAAAGATGCAGCTGCATGGAAGTTCATTCAATTCTTGATGGAACCACAAAATGAACTTCAGGCATGTGAAGAGATAGGATGGCTAACTTCCGTTAAAGAGAATGCCAACAATCCTTTCTTTTCAAGACCTGATGTAAAACCTTACGTTGATCAACTTTCACACGTGATCGTCACAAATCCTTTTGATGAAAATCCAGGCGTTACACAAGCCGTCTTAAATGCATGGGGTCAGTACGTTGTGAGTAATTCAATCCCGACCGCTGAGCAGGCATTTCAAACGGCAGCCAAAAACGCTCAATCTGCGTTGAGTTCATCAGGCTTATGAAAGATTTTTTAAGAACGCTTAAACGATCCAAATGGGGCTACATATTCGTAGCCCCATGGATCATTGGCTTTTTGGTTTTCAGCGCTTATCCTCTGTGGCTTGGCATAAAGATGACCTTTTTGAATTACAACCTTGTGGCGCCACAATCGATAAAATTCATTGGTTTTCAAAACTGGATAAATGGTTTTACAGATCCACTGTTTTGGAAAAGTCTCGTCAATATCCTTTACAATCAAGCCATATTCATCATTTTAACCTTTTTTATAGCGCTCTTGGTTGCATATTTACTTTTCAAAATTTCTAATGGAAACAAATTCTGGAATGCATTTTTTAGGAGTGCTTATTTTGTACCTACCATAACCTCGGTTGTCGTCGTCATGCTTGTGCTTGGAAATATAACCGCACCTTACGGTCCCATTCAAACTTTGCTTGTAAAATGGCATCTTTTAAGTCAGCCAATAGTGTGGAATTTAACGCCAATACTCATAATGCCAGTTATAGCGGTCATAACTTCATGGATGTCCTTTGGAATTCAAGCGATAATTTTACTTGGCGGAATGGGTACAATCCCGACTGAATTCACAGAGGCGGCAAGAATAGATGGTGCAAAGGAAGGCACCATATTTTGGAGGATAATCTTCCCACTTTTGAGACCACAAATAGTCTTCATAATGGTTATGAACGCAATAGGAGGACTCCAGATGTTCACTCAGGTTTACGTGAATTTTGGTGTTACCGGAGGGCCGGATCAAGCTGGAATGACCCCTGTGCTTTACATATACAGTGAAGGTTTAAGCAAATTTCAGATGGGATATTCATCAACGCTTGGCTTTATCCTTAGCATATTGATAATTATCGCTACGGTTATAACGCTTAAAGTGCTTCAAGAAAGAAGTTAGGTGATTAAATGCTAAAGCAGGAAAGAAATGAAAGAACAAGGGCATACATATTTCTAAGCATAGGTCTTATAATAACACTTTATCCATTCGTGCTCATGGTGATGAGTTCATTCATGACACCGTCACAACTTTTGAATAATCCATCGATGATAATTCCCATGCCATGGACTTTGTCAGGATATACGGGATTATTTAAAGATCTCAATGTTTTGTTACTTTTTAAAAATACGATCATAATAGCCGGATCTGTAACGCTTTTGAACTTATTCTTTGATTCTTTGGCGGCATTTGCACTTGCCAAGTTGAAATTTCCCGGCAAAAACGCACTTTTTGGTTTCATGCTTTTCACCCTTATGATCCCAGGCGTGCTTTTTTTCATACCGACGTACACAATGCTGTACAACTGGGGATGGGTTAACCATTACAGGGCATTGATAATTCCGAGTTTTGTCCAATTTTACAGCATCTTTCTGATGAAACAATTCATGGAACAAATCCCTGATGAAGTCATAGAAGCAGCCCGCATAGATGGTGCAAGTGATCCCGTTATATACGCAAGAATAATGGTTCCGATGAGTATACCCGTTATGGCAACGATAGCGATACTGACATTTATGGGCGCATGGAATGACTTTTTTGGCCCTTTACTTTATTTAAGAAGTCCAAGCATGTGGACTGTGCAACTTGGCCTTCAAATGTTCTCAAGTTCGATCCCCGGCCAAAATATACAGGTGTTGTGGGCAGGAGAAGTTGTGATAACTTTGCCTATACTTATAGTCTTTCTGTTCTTGCAAAAATATTTCATCAGGGCCTTTACAAATGTTTCTTTCAAGTAGGCGATCGGTTTGAAGAAAAAGATCATCTTGTATTCTGTAATTGCTTTGGTAGTTTTGATAATCTTCTTTGCAGGATATGTGGCTGCATGGATGCAGACAAATAATTTTGCCATAGAAAACTACAAAAAGGCCGAAGAGGCGCTAATGGCCGGAAAATATTTAGATGCGATCAACGGATATCAGGTTTTCGATGCTAAACTTCAAAAATATGTGACTTATGTTGGCTTTACACAGATTTCAACGATGTTCGAAGGACATCCTATTTTTGGCATACCTTCGATCGTTGAAAAAGCAAAAAAAGAGGTTATGAAGTTAATAGTGACGATGCCAACAGGAGATCTTGAAACTTATTTTCAAGACACGGTAAGAAACAAAAATCCATATATACTTTACGTCCTGGCCGAACTCATACACAGATCTCAAACGTCTGGAGATTCATCAAAGGTGAGCATGTATGAGAATATCTTCTCTTTGCTCGGTGGAAAGACAAACGAAATAGCAAAATATTACGATACGTTGCACAAGGAGGCAAGTGAATGAAATACTTCAAAACAAAATATGGATATTTCGATGAAAAAGGAGATTACGTCATAACGGATCCCAAAACTCCGATGCCGTGGATAAACATTTTAACGAATGGAAGGTATGGATCCGTATATTCACAAAGTGGTAGCGGATATTCATTCTATATAGACGCATCACAAAGTTTGTTGACAAGATGGGTCCAAGATCTCGTGAAAGATGATTACGGAAAATACATATATATCCGAGACGATGATACGGGCGAGATTTATTCTCCGACATTTCAACCCGTCCAGCGTAAAGGAAAGTACATGATTACCTTTTCTCCTGGCTTTGTAAAATTCAACGCAAAATTCTCCAAATTCGATGTTGAAATAAAAGTTGTCATACCGATGGAAGATGATGGCGAGATAATAAACTTGAATTTCAAAAACAAAAGTAAAGAAACTTTGCATCTTTCAATCTTTTCTTATTTTGAACTTAACATGAGTACAAATGCCGATTTTCATCGAGAATTTCACAAGCTCTTCTTTGAAACTAAATTCGTAAAAACCCATTCGGCCATATTAAGCAAAAAATATCTATGGCTTAACTGGAACAATTCTTATCCTTATGTGCTTGTCCATTCCACAACTGGAAAGGTCGTTTCATTTGACACGGATAAAAGGTCATTCATTGGAATGTACGGAGATATTCGAAAGCCACAGGCCGTCACAAACGGAATTTGTGAGATGAATCAGAACAGACACATAGATGGAATAAATGCCCTTCATGTGAAGATCGATGTTAACGCTGAAAGTAGTGGAACACTTAACTTTTTCATAGGGGTTGGCCAGAATGAGGAAGAGGCACTTTCTCTTGCAAAAAAATACAACAAAGTTAACTTTGAAGATGTGAAAGATAAAGTTCAAGTCCACTGGAAAGACTTCCTTGGGAAATTCAAAATAAACGTCCCGGACAAGGATATAGAATTTTTGGTAAATAAATGGCTTCCGTATCAAGCAATTGGAGGCAGACTCATGGCAAGAACTGCGTACTATCAAATGGGAGGAGCTTATGGATTCCGAGATCAACTTCAAGACAGTCTTGCCGCCCTCTGGATCGATCCAACAATCACAAAAAATCAGATAAAACTCCACGCTGCTCATCAAAGGAATGATGGAACGGTTCAACATTGGTGGCTTCCGCTTACAAATTGGTATCCATCCGAGAGATGGTCGGACGACCTTTTGTGGCTCCCATTTGCACTTACCGAATACATATCTCATACGGCCGACATTAAAATTCTCGAAGAAGAAGTGCCTTTCTTGGATGGAGGCAGTGGTACACTTAAAGATCATGCCTTAAGAAGTATAAAGAGTGTCATGTCTTCGAGATCGAGTCGGGGGATACCCTTTATCTTTAACGGAGACTGGAATGATGGCCTCAATGGCCTGGGTAAAGATGGAAAGGGTGAAAGTTTTTGGGTAAGTGAATTCCTTTATTACATTCTCTCTAAAGTGCAGGAAACCTTTACACTCGACAAAGATGAAATTGAATTCGTCAAGCAATCTGCTTGGGAGATCAAATCATCTTTCAATTCATACGCCTGGAATGGAGATTGGTTTGACAGGGCTACGTCCGATGAAGGTATTGTGCTTGGCGGTAAAAATGATGACAGGATCTTTTTGAATGCCCAAAATTGGGCCGTTATATCTGAAATAAGCGATGATGAGAAATTGAAAAAGGCAATGGAAAATGTGAAAAAAAGACTTGTAACAGATTATGGCCCCCTGCTTTTTACACCTCCACTTACAAAGCCAGATCCAAAAATAGGATATCTCAGCAGATATTCACCGGGCTCGAGAGAAAACGGAGGCGTTTACACTCATGCGGCCGTATGGACTTTATGGTCTGCCTGGAAAATGGGAGATTCAAAACTCTCAGATAAAGTTTATGAATCTCTCTCTCCAATAAAGCGCTTCTTAAAAGCGCCGGAGACGTATATGGCTGAACCTTACGTAACTCCTGGAAATAGCGACGGACCGCTGTCCCCCAAAAGTGGAAGTGCTGGATGGACATGGTATTCAGGATCGGGTGGATGGTTTTACAGATCGATAATAGAGTACTACTTAGGAGTAAAACCTGTCAAAGATGGAATTCTCTTTAGACCATCGACGGATAAAAAATGGAGAAGTGCAAAATTCATATTCACCTTAAGAGATGGAGAATACACACTTGAAATAAACAATCCAGAAATGAGAAGCCTTAAAGAAGATAGAACCATCTTTGTCGATGGTAAAAGGATAAACGGAGATCTTATACCTTATTTAAAAGGCAGTCATAGGGTAAAGGTAAGATATTGAACCACATTTTAAAATAAGGAGGTAACAAAATGAAAAAAGTAGCACTGGTTTTTTCGGCAGTTTTGGTTTTAGTAATTGGGATGGCCTTTGCACAGGTAACTTTCAATTACTACATCATCGAGCCATTCTCAAGCCCGTTTGGTCATTTCGGTCTTGGTCCGTGGACGGGAGGTACATCATCGGCAACCGATGCGAGTGCACAGATAGTTCCAAGCACACTTTTCGGAAACAAATGGGACATATACTACAACGTTGAAAAAGACGGATCTTACAATGGCACATACGTACTCTTTGCAAATCAAAATCTAAATCAATCATTTGATGCATCTGCTTATTCGTCTTACGCGTTTTTTGTTAAATCAGACTCGTCAACTCCGATAACGTTTAAAGTGGAACTTAAAAGCCCAAATAACGGAGCAGAGTATTTCTATGTACACGGTATAGGACAATACTGGACCTTTGTGCAGATTCCATTCAAAGATTTCACAAAGTATTCATGGTCAAATGAAACCAATTTTTCTCAATTAACCCAAGGCACCTTCGTTTTCGAACACAACTTAGACGTTTTGAACACGGCTCATATATACGTTGCAGACATAGGGTTCATGAAATGAATAAAGACACCGCTATTAGTTAGCGGTGTCTTTTTATGAGGTGATCTTATGAAAAGATTTTTGATTTTACTTTTTGGATTTGTCTTGATAATTGGAGGAGTCGCAATGGCCCAACAGGCGAATTTAGATGAAATTATCACAAAAAATGAAAGGGATGCTGTCTTTTACTTTTGGAATGAAGTAAATCCTCAAAATGGTCTTGTGAGAGACAGGACAACATGGGATTCTCCTTCATCGATAGCGGCCGTAGGTTTTGGCCTTACCTCTTTGTGCATAGCTGCAGATCATGGATGGATTCCAAAGCAAGATGTCTACAACAGAATTCTAACGACTCTTGAATATTTCAAGACACTTCCCAACGAGCACGGTTTTTACTATCATTTTTTGAATTTATGGACAGGACAGAGAGCCTTTGATTCCGAGGTTTCTCCAATAGATACGACGCTTTTCATATCAGGCGCACTATTTGCAGGTCAATATTTTAAGGGTACTGAAGTGCAGAAACTCGCAGATGAACTTTACAATAGAATAGACTGGCAATGGATGACCAACAACACTGCATATTTGAGTATGGCCTGGTATCCAGAAAGCGGTTTTTCTAAATCTTACTGGACTGGATACAGTGAGGCTGCGTTGATGTACATTCTTGCCATAGGGTCTCCAACCTATCCGATACCAGCTGAAGACTGGGGATACTGGATCGTTACATGGTCACAGAATGGATCCGGAGATTTGAAGCACTGGGCACCTGGCGATGAAAGCATGTTCACATATCTTTATTCTCAAGCTTACATAGACTTTAAAAATTTAGACTTCAAATACGTTGGAAATCTCTGGGATAACTCGCAGAAGGCTATAGAATACGATATGCAATTTGCAAATGATAATTCTCAATACAAAACATTCAAGGATGGATTTTGGGGCATATCTGCCTGTGATGGGCCAAATGGTTATCAGGCATACGGAGCCGTAATGGGTGGAACGGATGGAACGGTTGCACCTTACGCCATGATAGGGGCACTTCCATTTACGCCAAACAGATCGAAAGCAGCAGTTTTGAAAATGTGGGCACTTAAAAATGAACTTTATGGGCGATACGGATTCGTTGATGCCTTCAATCTCGATCAAAACTGGAGAGATTTCGATTACATAGGCATAGACGTAGGCACCGAAGTTTTGATGACAGAGAATTACTACACTGGGATGGTGTGGAATTACTTCATGCAAGTACCTTACGTACAAAAGGCTCTTGATCTCATAGGACCAAAGGTTATAAAGCTGTCAACGCCTGCGACACAAGCAACCCAGTCTCAACCTTCTGTACAGGCAACATACACGGTTTTTGAAAATTTTTCAAATCCTTACGGAAAGTACGGCCTTGGCGTATGGACGGGTGGTACATCTGCCGCGTCTGATGTGAATGCTAACATAGTTTCCGATAGCACATTTGGACATGCATGGAAAATAAATTACAACGTAGAAAAGGACGGATCTTACAACGGTACATGGATCGATCTTGCAAACACGAATTTAAATCAAACATTCGATGCCTCTTCATATTCAGCACTCGTTTTCTATGTCAAAGGGAGTGCAACATCGATGAATTTCAAGATAGAACTGAAAAGTCCAAACAACGGTGCCGAATATTACTACGTTGAAAATGTAGGCGAGAATTGGACAAAGGTCATCATTCCCTTTGGTAAGATGACTAAATATCCATGGACAAATGAAACTAACTTTTCAAATCTGACCCAGATGACCTTTGTCTTTGAAAACAACGTTGATAACATTAAAGATGGCACGATATACGTTGCACAAATAGGCTTTTTTAGATAAAAAAATAACAGAAAAGACATCAAATATAAATTTGAACATAACGTTTAATGTTATAGAATGTCTTTAAAAGTATTTAAATTTTGTCGGTTAAAAGGTGATGTTGGTGAATTTTTGCGATTTCTTAAAAAATAAAAAGTACGTCAAGTGTCCGCCCGGTGGAGCGGTACTTTGATCGTACCTTGAAATAACCCGATCCACCGGGCCACATCTAAAAGATGTGGCCTTTTTCATTTGCAAAGGAGATGAAAGCATGAAGATATCTTATTACACTGCAACGGGAAATTCATTTGTGATGTACGATTCTGTCGGAAAAGCATTAACCTATGAAGAAAAAAGCGATCTTGTTTTAAACAATGTCGGAGATCGTGATGGAATGATCTTTGTTGAGAAGAAAGATGGATTTTTCATGGATTATTTCAACAGAGATGGGCAAAGAGCTGAATTTTGCGGAAATGGTGCGAGAAGTTTTGTCAGATATCTCCATGATGCCGGATACATCAAAGAAAACGTCGTTTTTGATTCTTTTGCAGGTCAGGTTGAAGGGCATCTTGTTGATGGTGAAATCATGATCAAGATGCCAAAGATAAGAACGGATGATAAATTGGGATCTGTTTCAGGTCATTACGTGGTTGTCGGAGTACCGCATTACGTCATTTTCGTTGATGATGTCAAAAATGTGGATGTTAAAAAGTTGGGATTTAGACTGAGAAATGAACTTGATGCAAACATTGACTTTGTTGAGATTAAAGATCACGAAATAGAGATGAGAACTTACGAGCGAGGCGTCGAGGCTGAGACAAAGGCATGCGGTACAGGTGCAACGGCAAGCGCTTACGTTTCAAGAATAACTCAACAATGGCATGTACAAAAGATCAACGTATCAGTGCCCGGCGGAAAATTAAAGGTAATTTTTAAAGGAAAAGATATATACCTTCAAGGAGGTGTTGATAATGTTTAGAGGAGTTGGAACGGCAATTGTAACGCCATTTAGAGAAGGAAATGTTGATTTAAAAAGTTACGAGAGATTGTTGAAATTTCAGATCGAAAACAAAGTAAGTGCCATATTCGTGCTTGGAACAACCGGAGAATCTCCAACCGTTGAGTTGGACGAAAGCGCAAAGTTGATCGACAAAACAGTTGAACTGTGCGACAACAGAGTTGAGGTCATAGCCGGTGCCGGAACAAACAGCACCAAAAAGGCTCTTGAACTTGTAAAACATGCCGAAGCGCATGGCGCTAACGGTGTGCTTGTCGTGACGCCTTACTACAATAAGCCAACACAGAAAGGACTTTACGAACACTACAAATACATCTCCGAGCGCACTTCTTTGAACATCGTCATTTACAACGTGCCGGGAAGAACAGGCGTTAACATTCTTCCTGAAACAGTTTACAAGATAGCATCTGATTGCAAAAATGTAAGAGGTCTTAAAGAGGCAAATACAGATATAAATCAGGTTGACATGGATATGTTAGCACTCAGAAGCATAAATGATTTCAGAATTTATTCCGGCAACGATGATTCTGCATTTCATCTGCTTTGCTCCGGTGGCGATGGTGTGGTATCCGTTGCATCAAATGTCATTCCGAAAGAGATGTCTGACATGTGTAACTTTGTTTTCAACGGAGAAGTAGAAAAGGCAAGAGAAATTCATTTGAGATTTTTTAACTTCTTCAAGGCACTTTTCGTGGAATCAAATCCCATACCTGTTAAGGCAGCAATGGAGATCAAAGGTTTGATCAAAAATGAATTAAGGCTTCCGCTCGTTACGGCCAGCGATAAGACGATCGAAACCTTAAAAGATGCGATGAAAAAATCCGGAATTGTTATGAAAGATAGCGAGGTAGCATGATGAAATTTGGAATAACGGGATTCTCTGGCAAAATGGGCAAAGAGTTAATAGAAGTATTTCAGGAATCAGGCCATGTAGTCGTTTTGAAAATTGATCGGGATCAAAAAATCTTTGATGATAAGCCAGATGTCATGCTGGATTTTTCTCAAGTTGATGCTTTGAATAAAACTATGGATGTTTGCCGTGAGTACAATTGCCCTCTTGTTATAGGCACAACAGGCTTTGGAGAAAAAGAGATGGAAAAGTTGAGAACACTTTCAAGGGAAGTAGCCATTGTTCAATCTTATAATTTTTCGATCGGAATTAACATCATGATCGATGTGCTCAAAAATATCTCGCCATTACTTACCAATTGGGACGTTGAGATAATTGAAACGCACCATTCCATGAAAAGAGACAAGCCATCCGGAACGGCGATAATGATGAAGGATGCTTTAAGTAGAGAAGTCCCAGTGCATTCTTTGAGAATTGGTGGTGTACCCGGTGATCACAAAGTTATCTTCGCAAATGGTGGTGAAGTACTTGAGATATCCCACAGGGCTATTTCAAGGAAAGCATTTGCGATCGGTGTTCTGAAAGCTGCCGAATGGGTTACAGGTAAGAAGTCAGGATTTTACCATTTTTCAGATGTAATTTCAAAGGAGTGATCAAATGAAAACAGAAGATGTCATAAATCTCATTTCAACATCTAAAAAAAAGACTCCCGTTGAAGTTTTTTTGAAGGGTGATATGGCAAAGATACAATTTCAAAATGTCGAATTTTTTGGAGACGAAAAATTTGGCGTCATTTTCGGAGAATACGAAGATGTGATGAAAATACTTCAAGATTACAAAGCACATGTTGAAAATTATCGTATGGAAATAATGGCAAGAAATTCGGCTATTCCACTCGCGGACATTTCTAAATATAAAGCACGCATAGAACCAGGAGCGGTAATACGGGATATGGTCGAGATCGATGAAGGTGCGATCATCATGATGGGTGCCATTATAAACATAGGGGCAAGGATAGGTCGTGGCAGTATGATAGACATGAACGCCGTGGTGGGAGGCAGAGCCATCATTGGGAATAACTGTCATATAGGTGCAGGCGCCGTAATTTCTGGAGTTATAGAACCTCCAAGTGCTATTCCCGTTGTCATCGAAGACGATGTGCTTGTGGGCGCGAATGCGGTTATCTTGGAAAGTATACATGTTGGAAGGGGAAGTGTGGTTGCGGCAGGAGCGGTTGTCATAGAAGATGTGCCAGAGGATACCGTTGTCGCCGGCGTACCCGCACGAATTGTGAAAAAGGTTGACGAAAAGACAAGATCTAAGACTCAGATAATAGAAGGACTTAGAAATCTTGGAAGGTGAGTAAATGAACATAATCGTACAAAAATATGGAGGTTCTTCAGTTGCAGACACGGACAAAATTCGCAACGTCGCTAAAAGAATAAAAAGAAAAGTTGAAGAAGGATACAAGATCGTTGTCGTCGTCTCAGCAATGGGGAAAACGACGGATAATTTGATCTCTCTTGCAAAGTCTCTAAGTAATAACCCTAATCCAAGAGAAATGGACATGTTGCTTTCAACGGGAGAACAAACTTCAATAGCACTTTTGTCCATTGCTCTTGAAGAGATCGGTATACAGGCAAAGTCTTTTAACGCTTTTCAACTTAACATAAAAACAACAGATCAACATACCAAAGCACGCATAAAAGACATAGACGATAGCGTGATTTTAGATGCGCTAAGAGATCGTGATGCCATAATTGTCGCTGGCTTTCAGGGAATAGATGAGTTTCAGGATGTAACGACACTTGGAAGAGGAGGATCTGATACAACGGCCGTTGCACTTGCTGCAAAACTAAAATCTCTGTGTGAGATATACAGCGATGTTGATGGAATATACACCTGTGACCCTAAAGTTTATCCGACAGCAAAAAAGATCGCGTATGTAACTTACGATGATATGTTAGAGATGGCATCATTAGGTGCTAAGGTTTTACACTCGAGAGCGGTCGAAATAGCAAAAAAATATGACGTGAAAGTTTATTGTGCTTCTTCTTTCACAGATATGGAGGGAACTTACGTGATAAATAAATTACCAGAATGGCTTGAAGAGCCGGTTGTAACAGGAGCAACAATGGAAAATGGGCAAACGAAAATCACCATTTCCGATCTTCCGGACGATGGAAATGTTATATCGAAAATTTTCACAAAACTTTCAGGTATAAATGTGAACGTTGACATGATATCGTTTTTCTCAGATGGTAAAAGGATGCATCTTTCCTTCACGATTGTTGAAGATCATAAGGATTCCATAATCAAATCACTCAGAGAATTACTTGGAGATCATGTGGTAATTTCAAATGATGGTCAGTACTCCAAGATTTCAATAGTCGGGGTTGGTATGAGATCAAGTCCGGGAGTCGCAGCAAGATTTTTCTCTCTACTATCGAAATCGGGCATTAAACCGGCGCTTGTTACGACGTCTGAGATAAAGATATCATGTCTTGTTGAACCTGAAAAATCGCAGGAAATTCTAAGAACAATAGCAAAAGAATTCGATCTTTAGGAGGATCAAGATGAACGATGAATTTTTACTTCCAATTTACAATCCATTTCCCATTCAAATCTCACGGGCAAAGGGAATATACATGTGGGATGTATCGGGAAGAAGGTACATCGATACTTTTTCTGGAATAGGAGTGCTGGCTTTAGGCCATGCGGATGATGATGTGAAAACTGCCATGAAGGTAAAAATAGACAATTATGCACATCTTTCAAATTACTTTCTTGATCCAGATGCGATTGAAGTCGCCAAAACTATTGTCGAAAGAACTGGTCAAACTGGAAAAGTTTACTTTGGCAATTCAGGAGCAGAGGCAAATGAAGCGGCATTGAAGGCAATAAAAAAACGAAAAGGAGGGATAATTTCTTTCGTTGGTAATTTTCACGGTCGAACCATGGGTTCCCTTTCAATAACAGGTTTTGAAAAACTCAGAAAACCTTTTGAGCCTCTTGTTGACGGTGTAACATTTCTACCTTTCAACGATGTTTCTGCATTTGAAGAGTACATGAGAAAAAATGGTTCAAAGGTATCGGCCGTTTTTCTTGAGACGTTGTTAGGCAGTGGCGGGCTTAAGACGATAACAAAAGAATTTACAACTTCCGTGATGAAATTTAAGGAGAAATACGGATTTGTACTTGTTGCTGACGAAGTTCAAGCGGGTATGGGTAGAACGGGAAAGTTTTACGCATACCAGCACTTTGAAAATTTAGAACCGGATATCGTAACTCTCGCAAAGTCGATAGGGGGAGGGCTTCCCCTTTCTGCCACGATTTTCCTTGGGAAAAATATGAATGTTTTCGAATCAGGCGATCACGGATCAACATTCGCACCTAATCCAATTGCATTAGCCGCCTCCAGAGTTGTGCTCTCAAAACTAACAGATGAATTCATCAAGGCAGTTGAAGAAAAGGGAAAGTATTTCAGAGAAAAGATCATCTCAATTCAAAATGAAAAAATAAAGGAAGTTCGTGGTATGGGTCTCATGATCGGCGTTGAACTTTTTACAGACAAAGGAGCCAATCTGTTGAAAGAAGGATTGAAGAATGGCCTACTTCTCAACGTTGTTGGAGGAAATACCGTGAGATTTCTCCCAGCGCTCAACATAACGTTCGAAGAAATCGATGAGATCACAGACAAATTCAATAAAACCCTTGAAGGAATGGATTAAAAATGGATGGAATCGAGTTAAGACATCTTATTCATGAGAATCCAGAACTTTCATTTGAGGAGCATGAGACACAGAAAACTTTGAAAAGTGCTATAGAAGGACTTGGAGTTAAATCGTATCCGGTTGCAAAAACAGGTTTGATCGTGCCAATTACAATTGATCCCCATGAATCTTACATACTCTTGAGAGCTGATATGGACGCTTTGCCCATGAAAGAACAGACGGGATGGAAATATGCTTCAAAAAACGATCATATGCATGCCTGCGGTCATGATGTGCATATGGCCGTCATGTACGAAGTTTTGAGTGAAATTTTAAAGAAAAAGATAAAGAGCAATTTTCTTTTTTTGTTTCAACCTGCCGAGGAAACAGGAGGTGGAGCATCACGCGCTATTGAAGAGATAAAGCATCTTTACAGGATAAAATGTGCGATAGCCGAACATGTTACGGACGAATATCCATTTGGTACGGTGGCAACAAGAGAAGGTATTTTATTTGCCTCAGCCACAGAAATAAACCTCATTTTCAAGGGTAAATCGGCGCACATTGCTTTCTACAAAAATGGAATAGATGCGATAAAGACCGCTTCAATTTTTCTTGAAAATTTTTATGCGCTGAACTTCGAAGGGAAGGTACTTGCCGGTTTTGGAAAAGCCTTTGGAGGAAGTGCAAGGAACATAGTTGCCGATACTTTTGAACTTCAGGGAACTGTAAGAGCCGATTCTCTTCAAAAATCTAAAACTGTCATTGATTCTATATCGCTGAATGCACGCCTGGCCTGCGAAAAAACGGGAGCAACATTTTCTTTGAATGAAGGCAGCATTTATCCTCAGGTAATCGTCAACGGAAAGATGCTTAAGCTCTTTGAAATTACCGTTTCCAAGAGTAACTTTAAACTTGAGATCTGTGACATGAAATACACTGGAGAGGATTTCGGCTTCTTTTCGCTCACGTATCCTTCACTTATGTTCTGGGCCGGAACGTCAATGGATGGAAGCAAAGTAGGTCTTCACAATCCCATGTTTTTGCCAGATGATAAAATCATAAAGCCTCTTGCGACGCTTATATTTTCGTACGTGAAAGACCTTTCTGAAAATGGGCAAAGATGTACAGGTTTAATTTAGCCAAGCGATCAGTTCTATCTCGATATCAGCGTTCCTTGGAAGATTTGAAACTTCCACAAAAGATCTTGCCGGTTTCCCATTGTCAAAATATCTTTCGTAAACGGCATTGACCCGACTGAAATTTTCCATGTCTTTTATGAAAACTGTAACCTTTACGACAGATGCAAGACTTGATCCAGCAGATTCAAGTATGAATTTGATATTTTCAAAAATCCGTTCCGTCTTTTTCTCAATTGTCCCTTCAACAAGATTCCCAGTTGCCGGATCTATTGGAAGTTGACCTGAGACAAAGACGAATTTTTCTGCCACGACTGCCTGAGAGTATGGCCCTATTGCCTTTGGTGCTTTTTCGGTAGAAATGTACTTCATGATTTTTTCCTCCATTCTTCTTCTAAAACTCCCATCAAGATCTCATCGTGATATTTCCCTTCACGGAAAATCTGCGATCTTAGAGTGCCTTCAATCTTAAATCCTACCTTCTGATAGGACTTTATCGCACGTTCATTGAACGCGAAAACGCGAAGTAAAATCTTATGAATGTTCATCTCAGAAAAGATGAAATTAACGAGTATTCTCATCGCATCTGTACCGTATCCATGAGAAAGAAATGCTTTCCCAAGAAAGATTCCAACGGTTGCAACGCTGTTTTTCCAATCGAGATCATTTATACCACATCCACCTATATACTGATTATCTGATTTTCTTTCTATGGCAAAACTGTAATTTTTTTCATTTTTTGATGATAATTCTTCGTACCACTTTTCTTCTTCTTCGAACTTCCACGGCAAGGAAATGCCTGGGTTCAAAAACTTTCTGACTTCCCAGTCATTAACATACTTCCAAGCCAAAGGGAGATCTTCTTTGTGATATTCTCTCAATCTCACAAGATCTCCATCAAGTATACTTTCTGACATCGCTTCGCCTCTCTGAGTTAAAATATGATATCGTACAATCTCTTTGAAATGGATTTTAACATCATTCCAATTCCAAGAGCGCCAAAACATGTTCCGGCACCAACTGTCAACTGGACATAGAAATCAGATTTTAAGGTTATATCAGATATGAACGGCACAAAAATTGAAAGGAACAACCCTATTATAAGGACATGATCGATGTAAATGTCAAGGGAATGCACTCCGAAGGTTGAAAGTATTTTTGTGTAATTCTTTTCTTTCACAACATAGGTTATCCATAAAAAGATCGGAATGGAGAAAAAATAAAGTAAATACTCGAAAGGACTCAAGGCCACATATGCCTCATAATTGAATGTCAATTTTGGAACTGTTAAAATCATGAGTATTGAGCCTGCATATGAGAAACAGAATCCTACCCATATCCATTTTGAAGGTTTTTTTGTCCAAAAAATGTTTTCATCTTTTGACGCATACATTCCCCAAAGGTAGAAAAAAGCCCATATGAGTGGATTCCTGTAAGTTATATCAGAACTCACCATTGTATATCCAAAATACTGTGGAATGTAATAAAGAGATGTGAAGATCATTCCGAAGATGAAGGAAAAGATCATCAACGTCTTTAAATTTTTGAAATTGAAGAGATATGGTGTCAATACATAGAGAATCAAAAGTACAAATAGAAAATAAAAGGGAGTATACGCGGTGGCAAATGCGTATGCGGATAAGATGTTCAAAAAATTAAAGTGGTACGATGTTCCAGTGTAGTGTCCAAAAAACATTTGAAGTACAAGATAAATCGTTGACCATAAAAAATAAGTCGGAAGAAAGATTTTCAATTTTTTAGAGATGAACTTCCAAGGGTTTTTGTCTTTCTCATAACTCCTGTGACCAAGGAACCCTGAAACAAAAAAGAAGATCACAACTACCGGGGTACCAAATGGGCCAAAAAAATAAAGCACATTTCTTGTGATCTGTTCGTAAGTTTGAAAGTTGTAAAAAATAGAGTGAAACATGACAACCGTTAGTATGCCAAATCCTTTTAAAATGTCAAATTCTTCTATTCTTTTTGCCATTTAACCCCCTCAGTTGGAGCCTTCATACTCGCCGACAAATCACAAAATCTACTTTACCGGATCTAAGTTTCAGACAGATACTCTTAGTTCTTGCTGACTCTTTACTCGTATCCGCTCACTTTTTCATCCCTTTGCAGCGTCGGCCACCTTAAGGTTATCCTCCTTTACCCATGAGGATCAAATGCCGTCACACAAGGCAGTTGCCGAAATCAAAAAGATCCGTTAAGATTGAATTTGAACGAGTTTTTCTTTCAAAATTTTCAACGCTTTGCAATCATCTTCGTTATAAGTCAGAACTTCTTCCATTATTGACTGATCTTTTGTCTTCTTCCATTCTTCAAGCGCGAGCATGGCATCATAACCTTTAAAATTAGGATTTTTCCATCTAAATCCAAGTGTGCTTGCAACATCTTTAAGTGAATAAAATCTAACCGGCATCGCTAAAGATCTTCTTACAGTTGAGTAGAGATCGATAAAACGTTTCAAAAGTTCCTTTGTTTCCGTTCCTGATAGAATTGCAAACTTTTGAATCACATCTCTGTCGAATCGATCGTAATGGTACACGGGAGCCTCTGGATATTCTGACATGAATTCGAAAAATTTTCCCCATGGTTCTTTCCAATTTTCGTCATCAAGCAGGAAGTGATGGTATACATCCCCTTCTATGACTCCAAAAAGATAAAGGTCGCCGTTGCTTTTTTCGACATCGAAAAAATATTCATGCTCCGATTTTGGTAGAAAGAATTTTTCGATGAGGACAGGTTCTGATCTGCAAATCGCCATCGCTTGCCTGACGATCGCCATTGCTTCCTTTGAATCGACGCCTGTATATGAAGAAATTACCTTTGGATCTGCATTTGAAATTGATTTAAGATTTGTAAAACCAGCTTTCAAAAGAGATTTTTTTCTCTTTTCTCCTATACCATTTATGAGTGAAATATCTTCAACTTCACTGCTTATTTTAACACAATCACCATAGAATGGACATCCTTTGCAGGCATAAGAAAAAGTTGGAGATGGAGGAGATGGTTTTTCGAAGATTTCCTTCATATTTTCTAACATCATGGATGTTACTTCGCGATGTAACTTTATCTTTTTCTCTCCATTTAGAAATTTGATCACAACTTCAGTGCTTTCTCTATCGATATTTGTCACAAATGACAGAAAGGTAGCCTCAATTACATGTCTTTCTCTGACGTTCTTCGATATCCTGTTGAGAATTAAAATGCTTTTTCCCGCTTTTTCAATCATTTCATCTGCAAAGGCTATAAGATGCATTCCCTTATAATCAGCCTCAAAACTCAAAGCACCATTTTGATGTATTTCATCTTTTAGAAGATAGGCTTTTCTATGGCAAAGGTAAAAAGTCGTCATAAGTTCCTGATCGATGGTCATTCAAAAGTCTTCCTTTGATATTACAGGACTATATCTTTCACCATAATCGTAGATATCAACTTTCTCTATCTTCTTTATCTTAAAAACGATGAAATAAGTAAGAGGTGTCGCTGCAACTTCGTAGATAACTTTAAAAAGATATTGAGCAATTATCAAAAAAATCAGATCTTTCAAATTCATAAGGCCTGCAAAAGTACCCGTTATGAATATCAAAGTATCCGCACCTTCTCCTATAACCGTTGAGCCTATTGTTCTTGTCCATAAAAATTTTCCTTTTGTCATGATCTTCATCCTGCTCATGACAACAGAATTCAAATATTCTCCAACAAAATATGCTACGATGGAAGCCAAAACAGCCCTTGGTGCAAGGCCGAGCACAAGACTGTAAGATTTTGCCTCATTTTGCCACCAAACAGGTGCCGGAAGTGCGTTTACAAGCAAAAAGAAAAATGCCATGAAAAGATTTGCCCCTAAACCCAACCATATGACAAGCCTTGATTTTCTAAAACCGTAAACTTCTGTAAGTACATCTCCAAAGATGTAAGATATCGGAAAGATCAAAACAGCTCCAGGAAGAACTATGCCCCAAAAATTAACAAGTCGTCCTGCGGTAACATTTGCGATTATAAGGCATGTGACAAAAGCGGCTGTTAGAAAAACGTAAAGTGGAGTTATATTTTTGTTTTCCAAATTCATTTTTCTCCTTTTTCAATCGAAGTTGTAGCGTCTATGCCGCCACGTGTTTTATAAGTTAACGTTATTTTCATCCATACAGGATCTAAAAGCGCAAAGAGATCATCGAAGATCCTCTGTGTCGCCTTTTCTTGATAAATTCCAACATTTCTGAAAGATACGAAATAATATTTCAGAGATTTAAGTTCCACTATCTTTTTGTTTGGAATATACTCAATTACGACCCTGCCAATGTCTGGAAGCCCTGAAAAAGGACAAACCGCTGAAAATTCATCTGTTTCATATTTGACAAATTCCTTATCTTTATTCTCAAAATTGATAGTTTCCAAAAGAGAAGACTCTATTGAATCCTCACTCAGAAATGAAAATGTCTTTCCTTCTGCTTGTGGCATTTTATCACCTCTCGAAAAATTATATCATAACGTGTAATTCCAAGGGATATTTGATCCGGCAGGCGCCATGCGCTGCGTGATGGTAAATAAACATTCGGCTTTTGAAGTAGGTTTAGAATATATATGTTATAATTCAAATATGCAGGTAAAAAAGGATGAGAAGCGTTTAAAAATCATCGAGAGTGCTATTTCACTTTTAAGCGAAAAAAATTTTGAGGAAGTTACGACAGAATTGATTGCCAACCGCGCAAAGGTTGGGAAGGGAACGCTTTACACGTACTTCAAAAGCAAAGATGACCTTTTGGGAGAAACTTTGCTTTACGTGCTTTCTGAATTTCTCAACGCCACCGTCAAAGCAAAAAGATGCAAATGCGATCTTGATCGCAAGATAGAAATGCTTTTTGAACTTTATCAGGAGATTGCAAAATCACGTGAGAACCTTTTACCACTTTTCATGAGAATATACATCGATGAGACCGTAAACAAAAGAAGATCGAATATTCAGAATCGGATGAGAAATCATCTTATAAAAATCTTTAAAGAATTCGAATCCCAACTTATAACCCCAGTTGATGTTGCTGTTGATTTCATAATAGTCAATACCATGCCATTTTCAATGAAAAGATTTGCTCAGGACTCGAATTACTGGAAAAACGTGGTGGAAATCATCAAAAAAGGAATAAAGAAAAATTAGCCTTTTCGTTAATTTTATTCTAAAAACTTCATTTCTTCATCTGTTAATTCTATATCACCGGCTTTTGCATTTTCGATAAGATGCTTTTCGCTCAAAGCCTTGGGTATGGCAAAAACACCTTTTCTAACAAGCCATGCAAGTGCTACCTGAGGTGAAGTTACTTTTCTGTTTTTTGCAATTTTTTCAAGTTTTGATGCAGTTACACTTATTCCCATCCTGTTGAGGGGGCTGTAAGCAACAACGCTTATCGCATTTTTTTTGCAAAAATCAAGAAGACCCGATCTTTCTATTTCACGATCCTCGATGTTATATCTGACCTGATTACAAACAACTGGACTTTTAGATGCTTCTATTGCCTCTTTGAGTTGAGAAATTGAAAAATTGCTGACGCCGATGTATCTCGTATAACCTCGATCAAGCACAACGTTGATATTTTGAATCGCTTCTTTTATGGAAAGATCTTCTGGCGGCCAGTGAATGAGATAAAGATCTACGTGATCTGTACCGAGCCTTTTAAGTGATCCCTCGATCGAATTAAGCATGTCTTTGATTTTAAGATGATTTGGCCAAACTTTTGATGTCAAAAAGACTTTATCTCTTCCAATCTCTTTTAAAGCCTTTCCGACAATTTCTTCTGTATGGCCAGATCCGTAATATTCCGCCGTGTCAATGTGGATCATTCCAAGTTCTACGGCCTTTACAATTGCCTTTATCGATTCTTTGTCATTGGATGGATCGGGCGAGATTCCTCCGCCCATTTCCCAGGTACCCAAACCTATTACCGGAAGAAACTCATCTGTCTTTCCAAGTTTCATCTTTTTCATCTTACCACCTGCTTTCTCTGAATGGAAGACATTATCCCAATCAAAAAGTTATTCATCATGTTTCCCACTTTTGTAACAAACACAAACGATATCACAGATATCCAAATGCCAGCCAAAATTATGATCATAACGGAAAGGGTTACGATCTTTTGCCATCTTATACCGTTCTCGATGATTTGTACTGTGGAGACTTTTCGGATATCTGCATCAATTCTATTCTGTTCCCATCCGGATCTCTTATCCAACATTGCCAGTTGAAATCTTTCCCCTGTTTGGGATCGACGTCTAAAACGACATTCTTCTTTTTAAGATCTTCGGCAACTTTTTGAATGTCATCAACTTCAAGGCAAAGATGCGAAAAGCCTGCCTCATTTTGAGAAGTTTCTCTTTTTTTGCCTCCGTAAAAGAGTTCTATGAATTGATTTTTACTTACTTTGATGTAATTTATCCATGGCTTACCTTCATCGTCTCTTATTTCAAAAGCTTTTTGAAATCCAAGTTGATCGCAATAAAAATGAAGTGCTTTTTCCATGTCGCTGACCGTATATGCAACGTGCGCTATACCTTTTATCATAAAGATCATCTCCTCATTAACCATTTATTTTTCAAAGATTTGCCGGTTCTTTTGCGTACATGATTGCATCGTTTCTTTTTATCTTGTTTAAAGATATGGCCCGTTTAAGAGCCTCATCAAAGGTTATCATGCCAAATTTTCCTCCGGTTTCTATCATTGAATCGATCTGATGTAATTTGTTTTCACGTATTAAATTCCTCACAGCCACGGTACCGGTAAGAATCTCAACTATTGGCACATAACCTTTGCCATTCGCAGCGGGCAGCAATCTTTGATATGCGACTCCTACCAACGTATTTGAAAGTTGAATTGCCACCTGTTTTTGCTGATGTTCCGGAAAAACATCTATTATTCTTTCTGGAGCGGATCCAGCTGAATTCGTGTGTATGGTTGAAAATACAAGATGACCTGTTTCTGCTGCGGTAAGTGCGAGTTTCATCGTGTCAATATCCCTCATTTCTCCTACGAGTATAACATCTGGATCCTGCCTTAAGGCGTATTTTAAACCATCTGAAAATGAATCGGTATCATTTCCAAGTTGTCTTTGATGTATCAAGGCCTGTTTGTTTTGAAAAATGTATTCGATAGGATCTTCTATTGTTATTATATGAACCGGTCTTTCTTGATTTATCTTGTCGATCATCGCGGCAAGCGTTGTGGATTTTCCGCTGCCGGTAGGACCTGCTATCAAAACTATGCCACTTGAGTGATTGGCAAAGTCAGCAAGAATCTGAGGCAGACCCAACTCTGAGAAATTCCTTATCTTGTATGTTATTATTCTGAAAGCGCCTGTAAGATTTCCCCTTTCAAGGAAAACATTCGCCCTCACTCTAGCAACATTTTTAAGGCTGAAAGAAAAATCAACTTCTTTTTTGTTTAAAGGTAAATTTAAAGATTTAATCAGATCTGTTAAAAATTTTGAAAGTTCTTCACTTGTGTAAGGTTCATATTTGGCTTGGGGGACAAGATCACCGTATATTCTGAACACAGGTGGGGTTCCTGCGCTTAAATGCACATCAGATGCGTTCACGTTATAACCTTCCAGCAATAATTCAGTTATATCAAATGCTTTCATGTCGACCTCCATTAATATTTTTTTTCACAGTACTCAGTTTAAAAAGTTTATCGATTCACGACCTTATAAATTATTTTACCACAGATTTTGATAACCAAATTATGGTGGAGCCATCAATATTTCATTTAAAGTCGATCAAGTATATTCGGAATCTGAACTTGTTTTACCATGTTAAAGCAAGTATCCTCTTAATGATATAATACACTCGGGTGATGAAGTGATACCAGTGGCCGTGGTGGAAAATTACAAAGATTCTCTTATGAAAATGGGAATTTTGGTTATAGACTTATTTGATAAGTCCATATATGCACTTATCAACAGGGATGCCGAGATGGCAAAAAAAGTCATATCAGACGATAAATTAGCAGATGAAATGAGAAACAGGATCGTTGAGGATGGAATTTTAATCATCGGAGAATATGCACCGATAGGGAAGTCTCTTGTCCAAATAACGAATGGAATATGGATTGCAAACGTGCTTGAAATGATAGGAGATAATTCCAAGAAAATTTCTTATCATACGATCGAATTGACAAAAGAGCCGATGCTTAAACCGCTTGTGGATCTTCCCAAAATGGCATCCATAGCGGAAGGAATGTTGAGAAAAAGTATGATCTTCTACAATTCCAATGTCAACGAAAAGATCATGGACGAATTGGTAGAAAATGAAGTTGAGGTTGACGACCTTTCTGAGAGAATTGAAGATGAACTTAAACTTTACATGATGGAATCATCCAAAAACGTGTCAAGGGCTTTAAGGCTCATCATGATTTCTAAATCCATAGAAGAGGTTACTGATTTTTGTCTTAAGATATCTTCTCTTCAAGCAGGCGGGGGTGCTTTTTGAAAACTCTTTACAAATACGTGGCCAAAGAATTTGTCTTTCCGTTTTTTGCAGGACTTGTTGTCTTTATAATTTTTGTCAGCATCGAAGTGCTGTACCAACTTTCTGACATCATCGTGCAAAATCACGTAAGCATATGGAACCTTTTTGTGTTGCTTTATTATTACATCCCGCAATTTATAGGCATGGGTGTACCTGTGGGAGTTCTACTCTCTATATTCTGGGTGCTTTCCAACTTCTCGACGAGAAGAGAAATGATGGCGTTTCAGGTGCATGGCATAAATTTAAAACGCATTGTCATTCCGTTTTTGATGATAGCCGTTGTGTTGAGTGGATTAACTTATCTCGTTACAAATTACGTAGTTCCGTCTTTTACGGAACAGGCTTCAAACTACCTTGAAAAATCCGTTTACCGTACGAATTTTCCAAACATACAGACTAACACTTTTTTCAGGGCAGGTAACACTTACTTTTACGTGAGTAATTTCAATCCTAAGACCGAACAATTTGGATCTGTCATGATAACCACTCTCTCTGGAAATGAATTAACCGTAACCTACGCTCAGAGTGCGTATTTCAAAGATGAAAAATGGTATCTGCAAAATGGCAGAATTTACACGCTGAAAAACGACATTTTAACTTTTGATATGTCTTTTGATACCATGAAGTTAGACATAAATCAAGATATAGCGCAATTTTTGAGATCTCAAAAGAGTGCACAAGAGATGAGTTCGTCTGAACTCATGGATAGGATAAAACTTTTTCAAAGGCTTGGTCTTGATGCCAAACCTTTCATCGTGGAACTTTATTCAAGATATGCCAATTCTCTTGGTGCCCTTATAATAGCCTTTTTTGGAGTACCATTTTCTTTGTTTTTCGGAATAAAAAGCAAAGCATGGAGTGCGATAATAACTTTTGTGCTTGTGGTGCTTTATCAAGGATCTGGAGCATGGTTAAGTGCCATGGGAAAGAGCGGGATGATAAATCCGGTGATGGCTGCATGGTTGCCGGACATGATCTTTGCAATCGTAGGGCTTATATTTTTTCTTTTACTCGATAGCAAGATCATCTTCAAAATCAAAGAAATTCTTGTCAGAATTTTGCCTTTTGCGATTGTCATACTTGTCTTTGGAATTTTTTCCGGACATGCATTTGGCGCTGAAACAGTTAAAATAAATGCTGGAGAACTTCGGATAATTTCAGCGACTGAGGTTGAATATACAGGCGGTGTTCAGTTAAGTTCCAATCAATATACGATCTCCGCTTCAAGCGTGAATATCTTTTTTAACAACCAAAGGTATGCTGTTAAGGCCATTTTTTCCGGCAACGTCATTTACATTCAGAATAAAAACACGATATACGCTTCGCAAATGACAGTATTTCTTAACGAACACACATCTTTACTTACAAATTTGAGAGGAAGCGTCAGCATAAAAAATGCCGCCGGAACACCCCAGAATGTTTATTTTTTTGGGGCAAACTCAATTTACGATACTCAAAGTGGTACCACGACCATTTATAATGGCTACATAACAACCTGTACCGCAAGTCCTCCACATTACGAATTTGCAGCATCAAAAATATATCTTGTACCGGGTGATCACCTGATAGCCGACAACATAGTCATGTATCTGTTCGGTATACCCATCTTTTATTTTCCCCAATATTATTATTCCCTAACTGGTGGGAAACAGCCAATGCAATTTTCGATAAATTACGCTGGATCTCAGGGATGGTACACCGCTGCTCAGTTTAATTTCCAACCGTCTCAAAATTTCAGCGGAGACGTTTATGCCAATAACTACACGAATGGGCCTTCAACATACGGCATCGATCTTGCCGGTACGGCCCTTAACGTCCCTTACACTTTTTCTTACTCAAATTCTCAAACGGCGGGTCTTATAACATCGCAAATAGTTCAATTTGGAGTTTCTGGGACACTTTTCAAACTCTACAGCACTGCCTTTAATTATCAAGATCAGATAACGGGTAACACCTCAAGTCAAAATTCAAACCTTTCGATTTCTGGAAATATGCTGGGGGGAAGCATGGCGGCAAAACTAACTCAAAATGTTGCGGGTACAAATCAAACTTATACTTTGCCTTATCAAATTCAAAATATCAACGCTAAAATAGGTCCGGTTAACGTTACAGGTACTTTGAGTGGAAACAGCAGTTTTGCAATTCCCACAAATGCCTTTTCGACCTCTCATTCGTTGTCAGGAAATTTTTCCTGGCCTGTTAAATTTTTAACGTTGAATTCAATAACCGGATCATACTCCGATGCTTTTGGCGTCGGTACAAACCAGCCTATGTCTTACTCGACCTTTATAGATGCAACTTACGCTTTTAACGCGCTTAATTACAATTTTTACGGACTTGGACTTAACTTTTCATATGGAGCGATGACCGGTTTTGCACTTTCAAGTGCTAACGCTCAGCCTTCCGATAGAATAGCATTGCTTACAAATACGAAATTATCTTACAACCTTTTTGGACTGGGGTTATCGGCACTTTACAATTACACAGAAGTTACCGGACAAAATCTTTCCACTTTCAGTACCAACAGTTTTCAAAACAACGTTGCGCTTACCGCAAACTACACCTTTCCTTTAATTCCGTTAAGTGCACAGGGACAGGTAACTTATGATTTCAACAATCCAACTTCTCCGCTGTCAAATGTAACTCTTACAACAGCATCGAATTTCAACCTTTTAGGAGTGAAGAATGCGTTAAACACAAGTTCGATAATATCACCTGCTTTTAAACCCATCAACACGCAGGTAACTTTGAATTCTCAGTATGGAGGAGTTTCTTATAAAGGTCAAACGCTTTACACCTACGGCACAAATTACACATCGACTTCACCTTTAACCCTTGCGAATCAGATCACGGCAAATGTTGGAAATCTTGGTTTTATAACCAATCTTCAACTTTCTTCACAATTTTCAATGAACATTTTGCCAAACCCATCTTTTGTATGGCCGGTACCGATCACCCTTTCAGCGAATATTCCAGATTTGAATCTTGGAATATCGGCTCAGGGAAATATATCAAATTGGCAAGTTCAATCGATGACTTTGAATTTTAAAACAGGTTCACAATGTCTTGGTCTTAAAGGCACAATTGTTTTTAACACGCAAAATGGGTTTAACTTCTCTCAATTCACTTTGACCGTTTTCATAGTTCAATTCCCTGAAAAGTCGATTTCTTACGATCCGGTAACCAACAATTTCAACTTTTCTCTGTTTTAAAGAGGTGATGAAATGGAAAGTTTGAAGTTGATCCCGCAAAGCAGAGAAGCTGAAGAGGCCGTAATAGGTGCTCTTTTCATAAATCCAGAATCAGCAGATATCGTTTTTGAGATACTCAAACATGATGATTTTTATTTCACACCTACAAAATTGATATTTCAGGCTATGGAGAGCCTTTTTCAAGATGACAAACCAATAGACGTACTTTCTGTAACGGATATTCTAAATTCCAAAAAGCAACTTGATCTTGTCGGTGGGGAGGTAAGCATCGTTCATTTTGCTGATTCAGTTCCAGTCCTTGGAAATGTGGAATATTATTCGAGAATGGTCAAAGAAAAATCTTTGCTCAGGCAACTCATCGCACTATCTGGAAAAATAATAGACGCTTCTTACGATCAAAAAGATCCACAAGATATACTTAACGAAGCGGAAAACATGATATTCAAGATAGCCGAAGAAGAAAGTTCAAGAACCTACATGTCCCTAAAAGAAGTTATGGATACGACATTTGAAAGGATCGAAAAACTTAAAATTGACAGAGAGTCCCCTGAAAGTGGTTTACTTGTTTCAGGACTCCCAACAGGTTTGAGAGCTTTAGATGCCTTAACTTCGGGATTTCATAAATCAGATCTTGTTATAATAGCGGCAAGGCCTTCTCTCGGTAAAACATCTCTGGCTTTGACGATGGCAAAATCTATGGCTTTCGAATATAAAGAAAAGGTTGCGATATTCAGTCTTGAGATGAGTGCCGACCAACTTGCGCAAAGAATGCTTTGCGCCGATGGCTTTGTCGATCTTCAAAGTTTAAGGGCCGGATATATTTCCGCAGAAGAATGGAGAAGACTGACTAACTCTGCAAGTAGATTGAAAAATCTTCCAATAGTTATAGATGACGATCCGCTTGTGGATGTCATGAAGATAAGAACAAAAGCAAGAAAGATAAAAAAAGAGTACGGTCTTGATGTGCTTTTTGTCGATTACCTGCAATTGATGCATTCAAGAGACAAAAGGGATAACAGGCAACAGGAAATTTCAGATATATCCCGTGCCCTCAAATTACTTGCAAGAGAACTTGATATCTGCGTCGTTGCACTTTCACAACTTTCAAGGGCCATCGAACAAAGGCCAACTGGTGAAAGAAGACCGCGATTAAGCGACCTTAGAGAATCAGGAGCCATAGAGCAAGATGCGGATGTCGTACTTTTCATACACAGAGAAGATTATTACAAATCCAAAAAAGAAGACGAAGAAAAAGAAGATCCAAACCTTCCAAAGGAAGCAGAAATAATAATAGGAAAACAAAGAAATGGACCTATTGGCAGTGTTAAAATAGGCTTTTTACCCCGATATGCCTTGTTTAGCGAAAAAGATATCAACCATTGACGGAGGTGTCATGTGCCACTTATAACTTTTGAAGGAGTAGATGGATGCGGAAAATCAACCCAGATTTTAATGCTCAAGGATTATTTCGACAAAAAAAATTTGAAATGTTCCGTTTTCAGAGAGCCAGGAGGAACGGCAATCGGAGAAAAGATAAGAGAAATTTTACTTGACAGTCAAAATTCGAAAATGGATCCAAAAACTGAATTTTTACTTTTCACCGCCTCAAGAGCTCAACTTGTTTATGAAAAGATAAAACCGGCACTTGAATCTGGAGAATTCGTCATTCTTGACAGATATATAGATTCTTCAGTTGCCTATCAAGGCTTTGGAAGAGGTCTCGGAAAGAAAGTGGTGATCTTCATAAATGAATTTGCAACCCAACTTGTTTATCCAGATGTAACTTTTTACCTTGAGATCGATGAAAAAACATTTGAAATAAGGAGAAAGGAAAAAAGAGATAGAATAGAATTGGAGAACATTGATTTTATAAAAAAGGTTATGCAAGGATATTCAGAAATAGCGAGTTCAAAAAGGTTTGTCAAGATAGACGCAAGATCGGATCAAAATCAAATTTTTCGTGCTATAATTAAAGAAATAGAAAGGCGTTTTAATCTGTGATGGTGATTTGTTCAACTGAAGTGCTATAATCTGTAAAACTCCACAAAAGGGAGGTGCCCTATTTTATGGCTAAAGTAGGGGGAATTACGGTAGTTGATATAGGTTCCTACAACATAAAGGCGGCATTCGGTGAAAGGGCAGCGGATGGATTTAAAATTCTCAGTTATTCCACTGTTAAATCGAACGGCTTTTATGGCGGTCAAATAATAGATGCGGTTGGCCTTAAAGCGAGTATAGGCGAAGCGCTGGGCGAACTTCAAACTCAATTGATGAAGAAATCTTTAATCGGTCATCTTGCCGTCACCGCTTCTGAAAATCTCTTTTCACTCGAACTATCCAAAGTGAACAAAGATTTTCCAAGGCCGGAAGTCATATCGAATGCTCAAATTCAAGAAATAAGAAGCGAGGCTGTTAAAAGTCAGGATACGGTCGATGTGATACCCGTCCGTTATATCCTTGATGGAGAAAGGAAAGTTATAAATCCAATTTCTATGACTACATCAAAGATATCGACTGATGTGGTAAGGGTGAAGATGGATCAATTACCGAAGAACGAGTTGATGAATCTTTTCCAAGGTTATCCTTTTGATTCCATCAACATAATGCATCCAGGTCTGGTTGCATCTGAAGGTGTCTTGACCGAGAATGAAAAAAACAGAGGAATAATCTGTCTCGATTTCGGGTATTCCACCTTTAAGTTGACGGCTTACATGGATGGAATGCCAATAGGATACAAGTTTATGCCACTTGGGATCGAGAAGATCGTCAAGGATATAGCGACTATCTTCAAAGTTTCATATTCAGAGGCAGAAAGGCTGATCTTCTATCATTCAAATCTTGATTATGAAAAGATCAACGAGAATGAAATGGTAGAAATGGTTGATTTCAGCAAAACCAAAAAGAATGTCAAAAAAAGGTCTATATCAATGGCTGCGTATGCAAGGGCAAAGGAGATGTTAAGCCTTTCAAGACGAAGTTTAAACGAAATAATGAACGCAAACCCATCATTTAATCCAATTGGTATCGTTATAACAGGTGGAGGAGCTTCAATACCTGGCATATCACCAGTTGCAGGCACAATCTTCAACATGGTTGCGAGGAGTGGAACTTACGTTTCTTCTAACAACGTTATAGTTACAGGCGCTGAAGATATAATGGGAGTACCTGTTTATGGGCCATTGTTCGGTGCTTACATTTACACTTACAAGTATGGAAAATTAGAGACCGTTAAGATCAACACTTCCACGGCTTCGTCACCGGCCTCGCAAGAGTCTAAAACCGTTGAAGGGACAGTGGGAGAGAAAAAAGAGTCTAACGATTCGTTGAAAAAATTATGGGATTTTCTCAAGAAATTGGTATGATCTCTTCTGAAGGAGGTATGTAGATGCCTTTTGAGATCGCTGAAGACACAAATAAACAAAGAAAGATAAAAAGGGTACCTGTGATAAAAGTAATGGGAATCGGAGGAGCAGGAAATAACGCCATAACCAGGATGATAGAGGCCGGAATAAGGGACGTTACTTTTGTTGCTGCTAACACTGATCTTCAAGTACTCGAGGCAAGTCAGGCCGATGTGATAATTCAACTCGGTGCGGAAACGACAAGAGGACTCGGGGCTGGAGGGTACCCGGAGATAGGTGAAAGGGCTGCCGAAGAAAGTAAACCCGAAATCCAAGATATATTGGATGGAACCGATCTTTTGTTTCTAACCTGCGGTATGGGAGGCGGCACCGGTACAGGGGCAACGCCTGTTATAGCAAAAATAGCCAAAGAAATGCAAATTTTGACTGTTTCAATAGTCACAACTCCATTTTATTTTGAAGGAAACAACAGATGGAGAATAGCGACTGAAGGTCTAAAAAAACTTCATTCCAATGTAGACACTCTCATAAGAATATCAAACAACAAGTTGCTCGAAGAACTTCCACCTGATACAACTATACCAGATGCTTTCTTAAAAGCAGATGAAACGCTTCATCAAGGTGTCAAGGGTATATCCGAACTCATAACTAAAAGAGGATATATAAATCTTGATTTTGCGGATGTTGAAGCCGTCATGAGAGATGCTGGACCAGCCATGCTTGGAATAGGCATAGGTAAAGGAGAAAACAGAGCAGAAGATGCTGCAAAAATGGCTATGGATTCCAAATTGCTTGAACAACCTGTTAAGAATGCCTCTTCCATAATTTTAAACGTTTCGGCTCCAAAAAATGTTACGATGAAAGAAATGCATGCGGCTGCTTCTGTTATAAGACAAGGATGCAGTGAAGAAGCAGATGTGAAGTTTGGCCTGATAATCGATGAAAACGTTCCTGAAGATGAGATACGTGTTACCCTCATAGCAACGGGCTTTGAAGAGGCAGATAAACTGCTCTTTACAGACAGCGATATCCCTGCCATATACAGATCCGGTCTTGATGAGTTTTTAAGATAGAGAGCGGATGGTTATTTTGGCAACGCCTTACAAAAAAATAGGCGAGATACTTGTTTCTATGGGATATATAACCCAGCAAGTTTTAGATAATGCTCTTGAAATATCTGAAAAGAAACAAAAATTGCTGGGAGAAGTTTTAGTTGAACAACATTTAGTCACATGGAGCGATATAGCAGATGCGCTTGCGGCTCAGTATAACTTGCCGAGAATTCAAGAGTTACCTTCAAACATACCGGCAGAGGTTATAAACGTAATACCTAAAAATCTTATTGATTCTTACAGAATAATTCCTTACAAAAAAGAAAGTAACAATCTCTTTATCGCCACAGATAACGTGAACAATTACACGCAGGTGGCAAGAGAAATAAGATTTTTAACCGGTTTAAATCCTAAAATTGCGGTCATCTCAAAAGATGTCTACGAAACGGTTTATCAATATGTCTTTGGTTCTCAAATTGACACATCTCAAATAGCACCCATCTTGGAAGTTACAAAAGAAGAAGAACCAAAAGAAGAAGTTGTTGAATCTGATGAGGCTCCGGCGGTAAAACTTGCGAAGACTCTTGTTGAAAATGGGATTCTTAAGAATGCAAGCGATATACACATAGAGCCATCCCAGCAAAATGTCATCGTTAGATACAGGGTAGATGGTGTTTTGAGAAAAGTCACAACTTTTCCAAAGAGTATGAATGCATCTGTGGTTTCAAGGATAAAAATAATGTCAGGACTTGATATCTCTGAAAAACGTGTGCCACAAGATGGTAAATTTTTCATAAAATATGAAAATGAGCAATACGATTTTCGTGTTTCTACCATGCCTACCATATACGGTGAAAAGGTGGTTTTAAGAATACTTAAAGTTTCATCATCCGAGCAAAAGATATCGAGTCTTGGATTTAGCGAATATAACCTTAAAAGGTTTGAAGAACTCATAAATTATCCTTATGGTATAATTTTACTCACAGGGCCTACTGGAAGTGGAAAATCGACCACACTGGTCGCTGCTATAAATGAGATAAAAGATATGACAAAAAACATCGTTACCATAGAAGATCCTGTTGAATACAACATAGATGGCGTTAACCAATGTCAGGTTAACGTGGATGCGGGATTGACATACGCAAGATTTCTCAGATCGGTCTTAAGACAGGATCCAGATATAATAATGATAGGAGAAATTCGAGACAAAGAAACTGCTCAACTTGCAGTGGAAGCCTCGATGACAGGACACCTCGTTTTAAGCACTTTACACACCAACGATGCTCCATCTGCAATTTCAAGGCTTATAAACCTTGGCATAGATCCTCACATGCTTGGAGTTGCCCTGATAGGCATCGTGGGTCAAAGACTCGTTAGAAAACTTTGTAACGATTGTAAAAAAGAAATCAAGATAAACGAAGAAGTTTCTAAAGTTGCCGCTACCTTTTATCCACACATGGATCCTGTTATGTATGAAGGCGTTGGATGTAGAAATTGTAGCGAAGGGTACAAGGGTAGAACCGCAATAAACGAGGTTATGATAATAAATTCGAAAATCAGAGAGGCAATTTATGCTGGATCGTCCGATCTTGAGTTGCGTGAACTTGCAAAACTTGAAGGCATGAGAACGATGTTTGAAGATGGCGTTGAAAAAATACTCAAGGGCATAACTTCTTACGAAGAAGTGAGCCGTGTGGTGAGGAGCACATGAATGAAGAGGCCGAAAAGGAGAGAAAAGCCAAAAAGCCTTTAGGCAAAGTAGGTCTTATTCTTGGAATAAATTTCGTCGGAGTTGTGGCGATTTTTTTGCTTTACATCCAGTTCAACGGAAATCCGATGATTAGAGTAAATCCGGTTACCACAGTCGGAGATTTTCGAGTCTACATTTCATCTTCAAAGGATCTTTATCTTGACGGAGAACCATTTGACTTCAAAGTATATCTTACCAATTTATCTTCCAATTACAAGAATTTCGAAATATACGCTTTTGATCTAAAGATAACGGGTAGTTCTACCACCGTTTATTTTTTTAAAACTTCTAACGTTATAAGATCGACGATCGATCCCAAAAGTACGATCTTAATCTACAGCGCAAAAGGTGGAACCAATTTTACAGCCGGAAATTACACCGCAAAAGTGTTGATGAATTTGAATGGAAAGACTGTTTTGATTGGGAAAAATTTCAAATATACTTCGAATATCTCCCCGTTTTTTACATTTGCAAATGATTTTATAGTGGAAGGACAAAAAGAAAACGTGTCCGTGTACCTTCGTAACATTTCTACAGGTACAATAAATGTGAACGTCCAAAAGATCATTTTTTCTCTCTCGAAAGAAAGGCAGATTCTGAGTACGAACGATCTCACTCTCAATTCAACCTTAACGATACCTCCTGACAGTAAATCGCTTGTTTGCAATTACCAAACAAGGCCAATTCAAAATCCAGGAGATTACATTTTTGCAGCAAAAATAATAGGAAATCAGGATATGGTGGCAACTTCTGTGATTTCCGTCATAAACAAAGACGGTATAAGTGACATTTCTGGTTTAAAGATCACATCTGATCTGCCGTCAGACGTCAGATCAAAAGTGCCGGTTTCTTTTTCGGTTTTTCTCGTTAACGACGATGCCTTACAAAAAAAATATGTCATACTTGACTCGTTAACGGTTATAATAAAGAAAGGTGACGTTGAATTTTACAGATTTTCAAGTACCGTTCCTCATAATTTTCGCATAAATGCTGGAGAGAAAAAGATCATTTTTGATTCAAAAGCACTGCGGGAACCGATTTTTTCTGAAATTGGCATCTACGATTTTGAGGTAATGGCAAAGATAGGAAATAATTCCATAAGTTACAATAAAAAATTTCAATATTTGTGAGGAGGAAGAAAAATGTACAGAGTATTGGTATGGGGAATTGGTGCCATGGGAAGCGGCATCGTGAAAGATATTCTAAAGAAGAAAACGCTTGAACTCGTCGGTGTTGTGGAAACGGGAAGAAAGGAACTGGAAGGAAAAAGTCTCGGAGATTATCTTGAAGTTAAAAGCGACATCAAAATATCCTCCGATGCCGAGAAGACAATTTTGTCGCTTGATCCCGATCTCGTGGTTATAGCAACGACCTCTTTTGTGCCTGCTGTTTTTCCAATGATAAAAGCATCTGTCGAAAAATCGGCAAATGTCATAACTTTAGCGGAAGAGATGGCATATCCGTGGGTTGATTATCCAGAACTTTCTCACAGAATGGATTCAATGGCAAAAAAACATAACGTGTCTATTCTCGGAACAGGTATAAATCCAGGCTTTGTGCTTGATACGCTTATACTTTCTTTAACAGGTACTTGCCTTGACGTTAAAAAAATAAAAGCCCAGCGCATAAACGACCTTTCTCCATTTGGCGCAGAGGTCATGAGAACTCAGGGAGTCGGAACAACCGTAAAAGCATTTGAAGATGGCATAAAATCCGGAAAGATAGTCGGACATGTCGGATTCAGACAATCTATTTCCATGATAGCGGATGCACTTGGCTGGGAATTAGACAAAATTGAAGAAGAAAGAGAGCCCATCATTTCAAAAACTCATAGAGAAACACCTTATGTCAAAGTTGAACCAGGTCAGGTTGCGGGATGCAAACATGTGGGACGTGGCATTGTCAAGGGAGAGGTAAAGATAGAACTCATTCATCCACAGCAAATTCATCCGGAAGCGGAAAACGTTAAAACCGGCGATTTCATTCAGATAGAAGGAGATCCTAACATTTCGCTGGAGATAAAGCCAGAAATTCCCGGCGGAAAAGGTACAATAGCCATGGCTGTTAACATGATTCCCAAAGTTATAGAAGCAAGGCCCGGACTTTTAACGATGAAAGACATGCAACTGCCATTTGGAATTGTGAGTGATTGAAATGGCCAAAAAAGGAGATTGGATCAAAATACATAACGTCATACTCGAGCCATCCAATAGAGTTTCAAATCTTCCAGAAGATACCAAAAAAGTCCCACTTGAAGCATGGATAAATGGATTTTTGAATGAAGACGGCGAGATAGGAGAAATGGTTGAAATAACGACTTTAAGCGGAAGGATAGTTTCGGGAACACTTGTTGAAATAAACCCAAGATATATCCATGATTTCGGAAATCCTGTACCGGAATTGCTGAAAATAGGGCCAAACCTCAAAAAACAACTTGAAGAAGGAAGCGTTTAAAATGTATGAAGATGTGATAAAAAGGAAAAATGAGATAATTCAAAAAGCCGTTGGCATAGATTACTCCAAATTTGAAATAGAGGGTATTGCCTTTGATTACGATCGCATGATGAAAGAAGTTTCTTACAGTTTAGATGAAATAAGAAAGATTCAATCTGAAACTCAGGTTGGCAACACACCACTTGTTGAACTCAAAAACCTTACAAAACTCGTCAGGAAGATTTCAAAACCCGGAAAAGGTGCAAGGATATTTTTGAAAGATGAATCTGCAAATCCTTCCGGAAGTTTTAAAGACAGAAGAGCGTCGGTTTCCATCTATCACGCAAAAAATCACGGCTACAAGGGAGTTATAGCCGCAACTTCTGGAAATTACGGTGCTGCAGTGGCCTCTCAGGCTGCCAAGTATGGTTTGCGTGCGATAATCGTACAGGAAACTTTTGACAGCAATCATGTCGGACAACCAGAAATACTTGAGAAAGGACGTGCCTGTGAAGCATATGGAGCCGAGGTTGTTCAGTTAACGGTGGGGCCCGAACTTTTCTACTACACTTTGAAGTTGCTCGATGAAACGGGATATTTCGACGCATCTCTTTACACCCCCTTTGGAATTGCCGGAATAGAAACTCTTGGATATGAAATAGCGACTCAGGTTAAATCAAGATATGGAAGATTTCCGGATGTGGTGCTTGTAACCCATGCGGGTGGCGGAAATGTAACCGGTACTGCAAGAGGTTTAAAGAAAGCCGGTGCAAAAACCAAAGTTATAGGATCAAGCGTCGATCTAAGGGGACTTCATATGGCAAGTGATCACGATTTTAACAGAAAGTCATTCACCACAGGGCACACGGGCTTCGGCATACCATTTTCGGCTTATCCTGATAGGGTAGATGTGCCAAGAAATGCGGCTCGATCTTTGAGATATTTGGACAGATACGTACTTGTAACGCAAGGAGAGGTTTTTTTCACAACGGAAGCACTTGCACAGGTTGAAGGCATGATGAGAGGGCCCGCCGGTAACACATCTTTGACAGCGGCTTTGAGCATCGCAAAAGAAATGGATGAAGATCAGATAATCGTCGTTCAGGAAACAGAATATACAGGAGCAGGTAAATTACCCAGCGCACAACTTACATTCGCAAAAAACATGGGAATCATCGTTAAAAACGGGAATTCGATAAAAGAAGACGTGCCCGGTAAAGTAATAGCCATACCTGAAAGTATCGAACAAATTGGAATCATAGAGTACCCGCTTGAAAACCTTAAAAGGTCTTATGTTAAAGAATCAATAAAAGCTTATGGTAAAAGTGAATTTTCCGATGTCGAGAAAAAATTCATGGCGGAAGATACGAATTCTAATTCTGAAGAAATAGATAAAATGTTGGAAGAGGTGTTGAAAGATGGCAAGGCCTGATGATTTTGAGGAGCGAAGCAAACATCTTAAAAATCTAACAGATGAAGAGTTAGACAAAAGATTCTGGGAACTTATCGAGAAAATTGTGGATCCGCTCATAGATCTTGCAAAGACACATACATCACCATCGATAGAAAGGTCTGTGCTTTTGAGGATGGGTTTTGACAGCATAACCGCAAAAAACATAGTTGACAAGATCTTCGAACAAAAAATGCTTGGAAAAGGCGCCGGTAACGTCGTTTACAAATTCGCTCAAGCAAGACAAATTGACTATTTGATTGCGGGCGAAATGCTTGTAAAAGAAGACCATTGGGATGAAGTCAGAGAATTGTTCGGGGATGGTAAGAATGCTTGAACTGAATAAAAAGATAGACATTGAGGAGATCCTTAAAAATCTCGAAAATTACAGACCACGCAGGCGCGGATGGACATGGAGACAGCCTTGGAAGGGTAAGATGGACGGTTATGAATACATTCAAGCAAGTGAACCCTTGAAAAATTCAATTCCATTACCAGCGGCACACTACTTTGATAACATAGATCCTCAACCAGACCTTGTCATAACGAGTGAAATAGCATCAGGAAGATTTGAAGACGATATCAGAAGGATGAGAATGGCTGCGTGGCATGGAGCCGATCACATAATGGTTATAAGAACTTTGGGTCAATCACACATAGACGGACTTATGGAAGGCACTCCCGAAGGAATTGGCGGTATACCTATAACGAGAAAACAATTGAGGGCAACAAGAAAAGCACTTGACATGATAGAGGATGAAGTTGGAAGACCTGTGAATTTTCACTCTTACGTAAGTGGAGTTGCCGGTCCTGAGATAGCCGTGCTTTTTGCCGAAGAAGGGGTAAACGGTGCGCATCAGGATCCGCAATACAACGTTTTGTACAGAGGAATAAATCCAATCAGATCTTTCGTGGATGCAGCGGTAGCAAAAAAGATAATGTCTTGGGCCGATATGCTTCAAATAGACGGTGCTCACAATGCGAATGCTTCTGCGAGAGTTTCGTGGAAAATAATGCCGGAATTACTTGTTCAACATGGCATAAATTGCCTTTATTCTGTTAAATCGGGCATGAAAAAGGAAAACATAGCCTTATCGACTGTACCGCCAACAGCCGCGCCAACACCTGCGATGCGCATAAATTTACCTTACGCTGTTGCGGTGAGAGAACTTTTCAAAGGATACAGATTTCGTGCACAGATGAACACAAAATACATAGAATCAGATCTCTTCGATGCAACGCGTATGCACATGATAGATGCCTTCGTTACAAGGCTTACAGGCGCACATCTTCAATCAACCATAACGCCGGATGAAGGCAGGAATGTGCCATGGCATATAAATTCGATTCGAGGCATCGAAACCGCGAAACATGCACTCGTGGCTTTAGATGGTCTTACAGAATATGTCAAAATAGACAAAGAAAAGATAAACGATAAGGTAAGAGAATTAAAGATGCGTGCAATTCTTATGCTCGAAGAGATAATAGAGGTTGGAGGATATTTTGAGGCCGTCGAGCAAGGCTTTTTCGTGGATAACGGTTATTATCCGGAAAGAATCGGAGATGGCATAAAAAGAAAAAAAGATGGAGAAATAGCCGCAAACACAGTTGTTCCCCGTGACAAAGATTACATGGCACCTGTGTGTGAGCATTTTGGCTACAACAACCTGCCTAAGGGAATAAAGAAGCCATGCGATTTGATAGGAGGTTGCACCCTTTGTAAGCCTGAAAAGATAAAGTACATAGACGAATTGGACGAAACAGACAACGTTTCTTTAAGACTCAAAGCAAATGAAGAATTAAATGACAAAGGCCTTATAAAGCCTGAAGTTGAATGGTCAAATGATGGAACTATCCAATTGGATATGACCTTTGCGGCAAATGAAGAGATCGCAGAAGTGGCAGCGATGGAAACGGCAAAGCGTTTAGGCTTAACGGAAATAAACATCATTCATAAAACAGTTCTTCACCCGTCTGAAGGTACTTACGTTGAGATAAAAGGTAAGATTCCCTTTGAAATAGACACAAAAAATCTTAAGATGCCGGAAAAAATAGATGTACTGCCAGATGACGAAATAACAAAATTTTTCAAAGATCATGAGATAAGTGTCGTTGCCGGAACGGTTGGAAATGATGAACATTCAGTTGGCATGAGGGAAATATTGGACATAAAACACGGAGGCATAGAAAAATACGGCATAAAATACGTTTACCTCGGAACGAGCGTACCAGTGGAAAAATTGCTTGACGCCGCAATAGAAACAAATTCTGTGGCAGTTCTTGCATCCATGATAATAACCCACAACGACGTTCACATTCATAACATGCGTAAATTAAGCGATCTTGCAATAGAAAAAGGTGTAAGAGACAAACTCATACTCATAGCAGGAGGGACTCAAATAACAAATGATCTTGCAAAATCTGCCGGAATGGATGCCGGTTTTGGAAGAGGTACGCATGGTGCGGATGTTGCAAGTTTTCTTGTAAAAGCACTTACAAAAAAGTTGAGGTGATAAAAGTGAAAATACTTTTCAAAAATGCGAATGTCATACCTATAACCTCTGAGCCTTTCAAAGGAGATGTACTTATCGAAGAAGGAAAGATCAGATCCATGGGGAAAACTAAAAAAGCGGAAAACGACGTTGAAGTTATTGACTTGGATGGGAAATATCTGTTGCCTGGATTCATAGATGCACATTCTCACATAGGTTTGTGGGAAGAAGGAGTCAACGAACCGGTCTCATCCGATGGAAACGAATGGACAGATCCTGTAACGGCAGATGTAAAAGCAATCGACGGATTCAATCCAGAAGATGCCGCCATAGAAAGAGCACTTTCTGGGGGAATAACAACTGTCATGATAGTGCCGGGAAGTGCAAATCCAGTTGGAGGACAGGGTGCCATAATAAAATTCAAATCTAAAATTGTGGATGAGATGATAATAAGAGAACCAGCCGGATTGAAAATGGCCTTTGGAGAGAACCCAAAAAGAGTCTACGGAGATCAGAAAAAGACTCCATCAACGAGATTAGGCGTAGCAGCCATCATAAGAACCTATTTCACAAGAGTGCAAGATTACATGAAGAAAAAAGAAAGCGCACAAAAAGAAGGCAAAAATTTCGTTGAGAGAGACTTAAAATTAGAAGCTGGCGAACGCGTTTTAAGAGGTCAGATGCCCGCAAGAATTCATGCCCACCGTTACGATGACATACTTACGGCTTCAAGAATAGCAGAAGAATTTGGGTTCAAATTCGTTATAGAACATGGGACCGAAGGTTACAAGATTGTCGATACCCTTAAAGCGAAAAAGATCCCTGTTGTGGTTGGACCACTTTTGACATTCAGAACTAAGCGAGAATTAAAAGACATGACTATGGAATCAATAAAGATATTGAACTCACATGGTATATTAACGGCGTTGATGTGCGATCATCCTGTCATTCCCCTTGAATACGCCTCCGTTCAAGCAGCAGCGGCGATGAGACAGGGTGCAAAAGCAGAAGACCTTTTAAAAATGCTCACCATAAATCCAGCGACGATTCTCGGTATCGAAAACAGAGTTGGATCGATAGAAAAAGGAAAAGATGCCGATGTGGTTGTCTGGAGCGGGCACCCATTTGACATGAGAGCAAAGGTTGAAAAGGTATACATAGAAGGTAAAAAGGTTTTTGAATAAGAAGAGGCTTAGATGATACTCGAATTACACGCGAAAAATTTTGCCCTTTTCGAGGATATAGACATAGAATTCTCAGATAAGTTGAATGTTATAACTGGGGAAAGTGGTTCCGGAAAATCACTTTTCCTTTCTATTTTAAAATCTCTACTTGGAGAAAAAAATGAATTTTTGACCGAAAAAAGTGAAGTAGAATCACGTTTTTTGATAAGTGGGGAAGAATTCGTGATAAACCTAAAGATAAGTCCGTCAAGAATGAGTGCAAGGTTGAACGGTGAGATGATAACACTTGCCGATTTGAAAAATCATGTTGGCGGATGGATGGATATACATAATCAAGGTATCTCTCGAATTCTAAAAGATCCAAAAAATCATACAAATTTTGTGGACATATTTTCTTCGAACATCCAGGATCAACTCAAAAAATACAGAATACTTTACAACAGATATGTTGAAATTTCGAAGTTTATAAAAATCAACGAATCCACCAATCCTGAAACAGAAATAGAAAATATCTCTCAGGAAATCTCGAATATAGAAAAATTCTTGATCTCAGACGAGGAATACAACGTTATCAGAGATGAATACAAAAGGCAATCCGGTATTGTCGATATTCTAAAGATGATAAAAGAAACAGAATATCTTGTCTGGGGAGAAAACGGAATTGAACCTATCCTCGGATTGGTTTTAAAAGATGTAAAAGAAATAGAAAAAATAGATAAGAATCTTCCATTCTTAAAGATGATTGAAGAAATCAAAGCATCCTTGATGGATCTCAAAAAGCATATCACCGATTATGCAAATTCTCTTGAATTTGATCAAGAAAAGCTCTATGATTTGGAAGAAAAAATCGATCAAATAGAAAAATTGAAAAGAAAGTACGGCCCGAGACTTTCAGATGTGAATGAAAGATTAGAAAAATTAAAAAACAGATACGAACAGTTGAATGAAGTAAACATCCAATTGAAAAATGTCCGGGAAGACTTTAAGGATTTGACGGATCAGATGAAAACAATAGCCCTTGAAATAAAGCAAATGCGTGGATTAGCCGCAGAAGCACTTGTAAAGCGCATAAATGAGAATCTCGAAGATCTCTCGATGAAAAATGCCCACATTTCTTTCATTCAAAAAGACACCGATTTCACACAAAATGGCAAAGATCAAATTGAATTCACCGGATCCATGAACCTGGGGATGCCCGAAACATCAGTATCAAAGATAGCCTCAGGCGGAGAAATTTCGCGACTTTACCTTGCGATAGAATCATCGATAAGTGGTAATTTACCAATTTCAACCCTTGTTTTTGACGAAATAGAAACAGGGATTGGACCACGAACTTCAGATGTTGTGGCAACAAAAATGAAAGAAATATCCAAGAACACTCAAGTAATAGTCATAACACATATGCCTCAGATAGCGGCAGTGGCCGACAGACATTTCAAAGTGCAAAAATATCAATCAAACGGCAGCACTTACTCTACCATCAAAGAAATAAACGGCAAAGAAAGACAAGCAGAGATAAAGGAAATGTTTGGGAAAATACCCAATCAGCAAAAATAGCACGTGGGCGCAACAAGCACAAAAAAGTAAACAGTGAGGCATAACAGTAACGAATAATCTGACGGGCACCTGCCTGAATTTAAACTTATTTACTCATGATGTGCGTCAAGATTACGATAAATATTACAAAACTGTCATTCCCAACTTGATTGGGAATCTCATCTTACAAAAAAGGCGATTCCCGCAATTGATAAACCGTATCCTTAGCGTCACCCTCGACCTGATCGGAGTCGGGAATGATGGTGTGGGCGATTCCAGTATTTTAATAAACCGTACCCTTAACGTTGCCCTCAACCTGATCGGGGTGAGATGACGGGTGTGAGCAATTCTCCTCTCCCCGAACAGGCCTGTGCATTCAGTACCATCACCGCCAAGTTTTCTGTCATTCCGGCCTGCGAGCCTGAATCGCCTTGGAACTTATCCGTAAATAAAGTGAAATGAATGAATAGCACGTAGCACGTGGCTCATGGCAGGTGGCGCGTATAAAAAACAGTGAATAATGAGAAGTAAGCGGTAAATGGCAAATACTTATCTACTGTCACGAAAGGCAAATGCCGGAGCCAACAATATTTCATATTTAAAGTTAATTCATAAATGAATATAGGAGGTGTAAAAATGTCAAAAGACGTGAAAACCGTAATGGCGATACTCATAGAAAACAGAAAGGAGACAACAGATCAGGTACAGAAGATTTTAACCGGCTGGGGATGCATCATCAAGACGCGCCTCGGAATTCACGATGGCGTGTTAGACAATTGTTCTGACAAAGGCCTTTTGATACTTGAACTCGTCGGTACAAAGGATCAACACGAAGAATTAAGCAGAAAGTTGAATCTTCTAAAGGGCGTTAAATCTCAATACATGACCTTGCAATTGGATTAAAAAGGCGGCTTGGAGCCGCCTAAATTCAAATTCTTCCGATGATCATTATGGACACTATCAAACCGTATATTGCGACTCCTTCGGCAAGGCCAACGTATATGAGAGTCCTTCCAAGCAATTCTGGTTTCTCGCTTATTGCACCTATACCTGCGGCTCCCGCTATACCGACGCCTATACCTGCGCCTATGGATGCAAGTCCCGTTGACAAACCCGCACCTAACAATCCAAGTCCTGCACCATTGCTAACAACCGTTGAAGTTGCAGCAGAGGTCGTCGCAGCCAGAGCATGCCCATCAGGGATCATGGAAAGTAGGGCAATCGTTGCGAAGGTGATTATAGAACCGATATTCACACCGAGAATCCCTTTTCCCACCTTGACAGGGGATGATATCTTCTTCATCATTTTCTTACTCGTTAAAATTATTCCTAAGGCGATGGTTGTTACTATAACTACTGTCATCAATGCAACGGATATTGACATCAAAACATCCTCCTTTCAAATATCTAAATCAAATTCTTTTTTCTTCAAAGGTAAAGGGATGAAATTCTCTTCCACTGGCTTCGAAGAATTTGGTGAAAAATTCGTAATAAGTTAACCTCAAACTCTGTATGAAAACCACAAGACCCTCAAGACCAACGAGTATGAGTTGACCCATCAAAAAGATCAGAATTGCCCACACATCTCCACCCTTTGCCGGCAAGACCATAAGCGTCATTATCCAGAAAGCCTCAAAGAGTGCCTCATGTGTTAGCGCAAAGGCGGCCAACCTTACGTATGATATGGCGTTACTCAAAAAAGATATCAGTGTGTCAAACATGCCAAAACCAGTTTCGACCCAGAATCCTTCACCCAATTTTATCTTTTCGCCGGCAACGATCTGACCTAATGGCTTTTTGAGCAACATGGCAACAAAACTCACGATTATAAGAATCAGAGTCAATGTAAGATAAGGCACCTTCCCTTCGAACATGTAAAATGACACAGATATAACGGCCGGCCAATAAAAGGCAAGACCCGCTATGCCCTCAGGCGAAAAAAGCGCTTTTTCCCAGTTTCGTTGTTTGAATCCATTTATGATGTTCAAGATCATTCCAAAACTTATCATTCCGATTCCGAAATATATGCCTACGATCATCAACTGGTTTATTTGAATTATAGGCCTTAACCATATCGCCGGCAACCATTCAAAGCCAAAGACCGAACCGTACATGAATCCAAAGAAGATGGATGCTATTGAGGCGCTTATCATGACCGTGCCAAATTGTTTTGAACCTCTTTTGTACATGAGATACCCAAACAAGAAAAGAATTGCGCCATGGCCGATGTCTCCAAGCATGAATCCAAACATGAAGGTGAAAAATGCCGCCACAAATGGAGTTGGATCTATTTCACCGTATGATGGCGTTCCAAACATTTTCGTCACAAATTGAAATCCCCTTAGCCATCCTCCTCTGTTTTCAATTTTAACCGGAACCTCTATCTGCTTTGTTTTCATGAGCTTTTCAGCTGATTCATTTACCATAAGTACATCTTCATCGATCTTTTGATCGAATTTTTTAACCTCTTTTGATGGCATCCAGCCGTTCAAAAGGTAAAGATTGCCGGTAGAAGTCGAAAAGGACTGAAGATCGTATATTCTCTTGTGAGAAAGGATAAGCGGATAATACTTATCGACGAATTCTTTGTTGGAATACAAAACCTTCTTTATCGCAAGATCGTTTTCGTCAACCGAAATTTTTGTCACTTCTATCAGTGCTTCCATTCTCGATTTTACCTCTTTCGGCGTTCCCGTGTAATCAACTGGCAACACATCTTCTTCAAAATACGCGGATTGCAGAATCTGTCTTGCCTCTTCTTCAAAGTCGGGAGGGGTAAAAACGAATATCCATGAATTATTTCTGTCCCTGTTTACCTCAAGGATGAGTATCGGATCTTTAAGAGAAGATTCTATCAGGTTATCGTAATTCCTTATAGGCACTCTTCCAAAAATCAATTTTATCCTGTTTATCTCTGCCAAATTCTCAAATTCAATGTTGAGATTTGTAAGCATTTTTACATGAAAGAGCACATTTTGATAATCAGAAAGTTTCTTCACCAGATCGTTTTTTCTGTTGAAAAAAGACTTTATACCTTCGTTTATGAGTTTGAACTTCTTTTGAAGATTGTCTATATGCAAAGGCTCATCAAGATCTATCTCGTTTTGATCGAATGATGGAACGTATTCGGTCATCTTAAGAAAATTCATCATCTCGGTGTAAAGTTCACGGTAAGGATTATCGATCTGTATTTTTAAAAGGTCAGAAGCAATTGTTTCGTCAATAATCTCTTTCATATCATGTGGTTCAAAAGATTCTGACGATATGAGATCGAGATCATTTTTTTCGATTTTTTCACGTGGTGCAAAGAAAGTTACATTTTCCATTTTAGCAACTGCCATACCAACACCTCAAAATTCGTTTATCAACCTTTCTTTTATCTCTTCGGCTTTAAGTCCATATCTTACACCTTCTGTTATCGTAGACAAATCCATTATTTCATATTCTTTAAGTAAAAAATAATGAAAATAAACGGCAATTGAAAAATTACCGAGTTTTGTTATTGATTCTCTTGCTTTACGTTGAAGAAATCTTCTCTCGGCAAGAGTTATCCTATCGATAAAATTGTCCTCACTCATATCTTTGTATATCTCTGCGTAAGGGCCTGCTTTCAGCACGTCAAGTACCTCTTTTATTCCCTTGGCATCACACATGGCATGCAAATCATCGGGTTTGAGTCTGAAATGAAAAGACAACAATGAATTGTAAAGTTCTTCGGGTTTAAGATCGTAAAAAGCCTTTGCACGTGCTATTCTTTCTATGTCTACCATGTCTGCTCTTTCGCCTGTCAGTTCTTTAACGACAACCTGATCTTTCGTACCTAAATTCTTCGATGCACTTATTATCTTTGAAAACAGCCAACCATCGATGGCGTTTTCGAGCACGGATATAAGGTTAACAGCGGTGCTTTTTTTGTAACTCGAAAAGACATTCCTTACAACTTCCTGATATGGAGTTCCGGCGAGATTATCCAGCACTTCGTCTTGATTTTTTGAATTTGAAATTTTAACCGGATCTATCGTCGCCCTTTCTCCGAGATCGAAAAAGATCTTTTTAGATTCTTCTCTTAAATCTTTTTTGTTTATCATATTTCTCAAAGCAAGTTTTAAATTTTCTATTTCATACCTGTAAAAAAGCAAACGCATGAAATTTTTGTCAAAGGTCACGAAAAAAGTAAAAATTTTCTTCATATCTTTAAGTAGATCCTCTTGGAGTAAATTTTCGAGATCTCTTCTGTGAACTTCATCAGGATTAAGATTCCCCATGGTATCTGAATACATCTTCGTACTTTGAATGTAACTTACAACATCCCGTATGGTCTTTTGACTTATCAAATTTTTGTAATCTTCAGGTGTCAGAAGTTCCCCGCATAACGCGTAAAGCTTTGCCGACACACCTGCATATTTAACTAAACCTATCATATAAACCTCCAAAAAAATTACATAAACATTATATCACTTATTTCTTGGTGCTTCAAGGTTGTGAAATTTTGAGATTATCATTTTCATTTCATTCCTTCCGAAAAAGAAAAGCATGACAAGAAATATGGCGATCTCAAGGGTATATTTCGGAAGAGACGGCATTTTAGAAAATGGAATCAGAAAAACAATCACGTAAACAAAGGATGTTAAGATGGGCAAAATTGTTTTTATGGAGAAAAAACTGCCCATTTTGAATTCAAAATCAAGATCATACAAAATCAAAAACAACAAAAGAAATGAAACGATGCTCGAAGATGCCGCTATTCCGGCCTGTTTGAATGGCATCATCAATATCCAGTCCAAGTAAGCGTTTACGAAAAGCATCGGAATACTTATCAAAGTAAGACGTACGGTCTTTTTTTGCGCTATGTAAACGTTGCCAAGTATGCCCACCAATGGAACGGTTATTATCATCGTCGAGTAAGCGATAAGGGCGGACGATGTCATCGTCGTTGATTCGGCCGTGAAAGAACCTCTCTGGTATATTATCCTGACTATGACATCTGATGCAACTATCGTGAAAGCCGTTATGGGAGCAAGGATTTTTACAAGTGACTCAACCATCATGCGTGTTTTTTTCAAAATTGCTTTTTTGTCAAAGATGGCAGCACTCTCGGAGATACTCGTCAAAGAAGATGTCAAAATTCCGGCCGTCATGATACCGTTTATCATTCCCACAATCGTGAAAGAATAGTTCAGAGCAGAAACACTCCCAACGGCAAGGCCAGATGCGAATGCCCTGTCTACAACGCCATTTATCGTTGCTACGGCAGATGATAAAAAAAGAGGGGCGGCAAAGTAAAAGGTCTTTCTTGTAAGATTTTTTGAAAACTTTCCAAAAGGGAAATTACCCCATATTTTTCTACCATAAAGATACGCCACAAATCCTATCGCACCTGTTCCAAATTCCAAAGAAATAGCGTAAGCGCCTTCTTTCATGAATGGTGCAAAAACAAGCAAAGCTGGAATTAAAAATAAATTCGCTGAGAATTGTGCTATAGAGTATTGGAAAAACATCCTTTCGGCCCTTAAAAAAGCGCCAAAAAGGTTGGACCATCCGTTTAACAAAGGCAGAAGCGAATAAATTCTGAGATAACTTTCCGCAAGGCCAAGTTGATAACCGCTAAAGCCTGGAGCGAAAATTTTCATGTAAACACTGGGAAAAGCAGCAAGCGTGATCCCAAAAAGTATCAAAAAAAGAGATGTGAAAGTTAAAAGTCCCTTCGCGTAAGACTTAGCCACTGCTTCGCCATGTCTTTTCTCTTCGATGTAAATCGGTATTGCCATTGATGCAAAAGCACCGGCGATTATGCCAGCAACAATATCGGTTGGCCCAAGCGCTATTATAACTGCATCGTATCCACTGCTCGTTCCAAATAACATGCCGGCAAGCAATTGCCTTACAAAACCAAGCAATTTAGAGGCCGCAACGAAAACAGTTATCCAAAACGTACCTGAGATTATATCTTGAGATGTCATTTGTCTATTCATGTTTTTATCCTTGATTATTCAATATTTAACAAAAACATGTTTATTTTACCATACATTCTGAATACTCATGTGATATAATTCTTTTGGAAAGTTTTATATAATACTTCAATAGGAGGTCAAAAAGATGCATACGGATATAATCGATGTGAAGGCTATGGAAGTACTTGATTCAAGAGGTAATCCCACCGTTGAGGTTGATGTTTTGCTCGAAGACGGGAACACCGGGATGGCAATGGTCCCATCGGGAGCATCGACAGGAAAACATGAGGCACTTGAATTAAGAGATGGTGGAAAGAGGTACGATGGTAAGGGTGTTGAGAAAGCCGTCGAAAATGTCAACGAAAAGATAGCCCCGAGGGTTGTGGGTTTAAACGTTTTTGATCAGGCATACGTTGATAAAATCATGATCGATCTTGACGGCACACCAAACAAATCGGCCCTTGGTGCCAACGCAATTTTGGGTGTTTCAATGGCAGTTGCACGTGCGGCGGCAAATGCACTTTACATGGATCTATACGAATATCTTGGTGGACCGAACGCGAAGACCATGCCGGTGCCGATGATGAACGTCGTCAATGGTGGAAAGCATGCAGATAGCGGCCTTGATATACAGGAATTTTTAATAGTTCCGGCAGGTGCGCCGAATTTCAAAGAAGCACTGAGATACGGTGCGGAAACTTTTCAAGCTTTGAAATCCATTCTCAAATCGATGAAGATGGTTACTTCCGTTGGCGATGAGGGTGGTTTTGCCCCGCAACTCGGATCGAATGAAGAGGCAATAGAAGTTATCGTCGAAGCCATTAAAAAGGCTGGATACACACCGGGAAAGGATATATACGTTGCTATAGATGCCGCTCCGGATTCGTTCTGGGATGACACGAAGAAAAAATACCATTTCGGTGGAAAGTATATAACAACAGATGAACTTTTAGATTTTTACAAGAAGATCGTCGATAAATATCCTATGATTTCGATCGAAGATCCATTCTACGAAGAAGATTGGGATGGGTTTGTCAAGATAACAAAAGACCTTGGTCACAAGATCCAGATAATAGGCGATGACATATATGTCACGAATATAAATCGTTTAAAGACTGGCATTGAAAAGAAGGCATCCAATTCGATATTGATTAAACTCAACCAGATAGGAACCGTCACAGAAACTCTCGATACGATAGAATATGCAAAAACACATGGATTCACCTGCGTTGTCTCCCATAGATCCGGTGAAACTGAGGATACATTCATAGCCGATCTTGCCGTTGCCGCCAACACTGGATTTATAAAGACAGGTTCACTTTCGAGAAGTGAGAGAATAGCCAAATACAACAGGTTGCTCAAGATAGAATCCAAACTTGGATCTGTCGCTGTTTACAGGGGACTTGATGCTTTCTATTCCATTAAAAGATGAGATTTTCTGAAATTGTTAACTTGCTTTCAAAGCATGACCTTGTTACAGATTGTTCTTTGCCTTGCGATCCAGAAATAGCGGATATTTCAGAAGATTCAAGAAAAACAAAAGTTGGCGATCTCTTCATGTGTGTGAAGGGATCGCGTTTTGATTCTCACGTTGTCGCAAATTCAACAAATGCAAGTGCGTTGGTATGCCAATATGAGATCAAAACGGATAAACCCTACGTGATCGTAAAAGACATACGACTTGCAATTTCTCTTACGGTGTACGATTTTTATGGTCCATTTGATAATCTCCGCTTCTTTGCCGTCACCGGCACGAAGGGAAAGACAACCGCGGCAACGCTTTTTAAAGAGATAGCAAACGCGAATGAAGATAAATGTGCTCTTATGACAACAGTTGTGAATTCAACTCCGAATTTTTTTGAATTATCGGATCACACAACACAATCTCCTTTGTATTTCGCAAAACTTCTCAAAAGATCCATCGATGAAGGTGCGAAATTTGCTTCGCTCGAGGCATCCTCTCAGGGCCTTGACATGAAAAGACTTGATGGTCTTTTTTTTGATAGAATCGCATTTTTAAATTTAACACGGGATCATTTCGATACACATATGAACTTCGAGAATTATTTTAACGCAAAAGCTCACTTAATTGATCTTGTAAAACCTGATGGAATTGTTTTTGTGAATTCAGATGCCGGAAAATGGTCAAAACTTTACGCAAAGCAAGGCATAGACAAAGGTTTAAAGGTTGTGACTTACGGTACCAGTGGGGACATAAAATTGAAAGTGACAAAAGCGGATGACAACGGCACTCAATTCAAACTTAAAATAGACGGAGAAGATTTTGATTTTTCAAGTACCGTAATAGGTGATTTTATGGCCTATGATCTTGCCGCATCCATTCTTGCTGCGGTGTCTTTCGGAATAGGCATTGAAGTCATACAAAAAGCCGTTAACAACTTTGCCGGAGTCGAGGGAAGACTTGAAAGACATCATTCAGATGGTTATGATTTTTATATAGATTACGCACATACCCCCGCAGCACTCGAAGCGGTTTTGAAATTCGTCAGAAAATTAACACAAGGGCGTGTCATCGTCGTCTTTGGGGCAGGTGGAGATGCGGATAGAGGTAAACGTCCTTTGATGGGATCAATGGTACAGAAATATTCCGATCTCATGTTCTTGACAAATGACAATCCCAAATCAGAGGATCCCCTTAAAATCATAGATGAGGTTATGAATGGCATTTCAGATCGCAGCAAACTTCACGTTGTACCCGACAGAAAACAGGCAATTGAAATGGCTTTGAAGACATGGCAAGCGGGAGACAAAGTTGTGATAGCCGGTAAGGGCCATGAAAGAGTTCAAATTTTCAACGGCTACGAAGTGCCTTTCAAAGACAGAGATGTTGCCTTTGAGATATTGAAAGGAATGGGTCGCATTTGAAACTCTCCGAATTAGCCTTCGGTACAGCAGGAAAACTTGTCGGAAAAGATGAAGAAATTGCGGGTTTCAAAAGTGATTCGAGAGAATGCCTGCCGGGCGATCTTTTTTTTGCCCTCAAAGGAGAAAAATCAGACGGTCATTATTTTTTAAAAGACGTTTATTCTAAGGGATCATTCGCAGTTGTCGATAGAGAAATTGATTTTTCTCCGTACGTGATCGTTGATGACGTAAGAAAGCGGATGTTAAGCCTTGCACTTTCAAAAATAGAAAAATCCGTTAAAATTGCCATAACAGGATCGAACGGTAAAACAACGACAAAAGAAATTCTATCCACTTTGCTTTCAGATCACGGAAGAGTTTTAAAAACTGAAGGCAACATGAACACAGATGTGGGGATATCCTTATCCATTTTGAATGGAATTTCAGATCCCGATTTTTCCGTTATAGAAATGGGTGCGCAAAAACCAGGAGATATTGAAAATCTTGCTTCGATCTTTAAACCGGATCTCTCAGTTATAACACTTGTGGGGAGTGCACATTCCGCTTTTATGGATGTGCCCAAAGAAAAGTCATCGATAGCCAATCAAACAAAAAAAGCCGTCATCTATGATGGAGATGTTAGACTTGATCTTCATGGTAAAGGCCTTATTTACACTGAATTCGTGAAATTGAGAGGATACAAAGATCTTAAGACTCTGGTAGAATTGGATGGCAAGACTTTCCTTATGGACGAAATATGGGGATCAGGCCAGATAAAAGATTTGAACATGGCTTTAAGCGTGCTTAAATATTTAGGAATCAATTTTAACTCAGTTGATATAGAAAAAATTCAGATGCCATCAGGCAGGATGAAATTTGAGCGAATTGGCGAATACTTCCTTGTTGATGACACTTACAATGCAAGTCCTGAATCTTTTCTGAATACCGCAACAACGTGCGCAAAGTTCGGAAATGTGATATGGATTCTTGCACCGATGAAGGAATTGAATATGGACGGAGTCAAAGAGAAACTCATGAATTTTTTTTTGAAGTTAAAACCGAAGATGGTTTTCACCGTCGAAAACGATGATTTTTACCCTTTTGGAATTCCTTACGATTTGGATAAGTTTTTAAATATTTTAAATTCAAATGATGTTATACTTGTGAAAGGTTCGAGATTTTACCAAATGGAAAGAATCGTCAAAGAGATAAAGGAGGAATTGAAGAAACTTTGAACTATTTTCTTGAGTTTTCTCTTGCCTTTATTTTAACTGTTTCGATGCTTTTTCCCTTTTTAACTTTCATGAGAAAAATAAAAGTTGGGCAGCACATAAGACCTGAAGGCCCAAATATGCACAACTACAAAGAAGGAACGCCAACGATGGCAGGCGCTATTTTCATTCCAATGGCCGTGATCGTAACTTTGGTTTTCGACCGATCTTATCCGATGCTTATCCTTGCGATCTCGACAATGGGCTTTTGGGCCATCGGCCTTGCAGATGGACTTATCCAGACTCTACTTCACAGAGCCAAGGGACTTACGGGGCTTCAGAAACTTTCCTTCCAGATTCTGATAGCCTTGATAGCCTACATTTTCATTCAGAGGATCAATCCTCATCTTTACACTTTTATTCCTTTCACCGGAATCGAATGGAATCTTGGATACCTTTATCCTGTTTTAAGCATCATCTTCGTGGCAGGTATGTCTAACGCTTCAAACCTTACCGATGGGCTTGATGGACTGGCAGGCGGAACTTATCTCATCTCTTCGATAGGCTTGCTTGTCTTTTCGATCATAAAAGGTCTGCCATTGGCGATGACGCTGACGCTAATGGGAGGAGTGCTCGCGTTTCTCTTTTACAACGTTAAACCCGCAAAAATCTTCATGGGAGATATCGGGTCTCTTGCGCTTGGAGGATACGTCGGTATAGTTGGAATGCTTTACGGATACGAATTATGGATGATACTTTTATTTCCGATTTTCGTGATAGAGGCATTAAGCGTCACTATGCAGGTAACGAGTTTTAAACTCTTCAAAAAGAGAATTTTTAAAATGAGTCCCATTCATCACCATTTTGAACTTTCTGGCTATTCTGAATTGCAAGTTACAATCGGTTTTTGGATATCTCAGGCCATATTCACCTTTATCATGGTGGGAGGTATATTATGGATTTTGCGCTGATCGGCTTCGGAGTAAGCAACAGATCGGTTTTAAGATTTATCATTGAGAAAAAACTTGGAAGTGTTTTCATCTCCGAAAAAAATGCCCTTTCAGACAGCGATAAGAAATTTTTCATCGAAAACGGCGTTGAATTTGAAGAATGCGGAAACACGAAAAAAGTGCTTGATGCAAAAATTATAATTTACAGTCCTTCCGTCAGACCAGACGATCCGATCGTAAAAGATGCCGTAGATGAAGGTCGCGCCGTTGGAGAAATTGAATTTGCGTCGAGGTACGTGCTGAATGGATCAAAAATTGTCGCAGTCACAGGTTCCAATGGTAAGACAACGACAGTCTCTCTCATCGATCACATCTTGAAAACGGCAAATATCGATCATTTCACGGGAGGAAATATAGGAACGGCGGCGAGCGATAGAAGAAATGAAAGTATCTCTATCCTTGAAATAAGCAGTTTTCAACTTATGGGGACTAAAAATTTTCTTCCCGATATCGGGGCAATTTTGAACATATCTCCGAATCATCTTGACTGGCATTTGAATTTAAAAGAATATGTGGATGCGAAGATGAAACTTTCAGGATCAAAAAAATTTATTTACAACTCGGACAGCGATCTTATCCCCAAAGTTCACGGAATTAAAGTTTCGAAATCTAAAGGTGATGTACTTGTCGATGAAAAAGGTTTTAAGATTGGACAAACTTACTTTTCGATTGAAGGATCGAAATTATTCGGAATTCATAACATTTACAACGCTGCATTTGCCGCTTTTATATCAAAACTTTTAGACGTTTCCGATGAAAAAATAACAGAAGGTTTAAAAACTTTCTCTCCACTTGAGCATCGTCAGGAAATTTTTGCCGTTTTAGATGGCATCACCTACGTCAACGATTCTAAATCAACGACATCCGAATCGACGCTAAAAGCGCTTGATGATTTCAAGGGGTCGATAGTCATAATTTGTGGAAGGCCAAAAGAGAAAGATTATTCAACCTTAGCAGATGGATTGAGAAAAAAGTCAAAAGCAGTTATAATCATGGGAGAGATAGCACCTCTTATAGAACCTTTGATCCAGGATGTTAAATATTCAAAGGTTACATCCATGAAAGAGGCAGTTTTTGCGGCGCGGAAAGAGGCAAAGATCGGAGATGTGGTGCTTTTGAGTCCGGCAGCAACATCTTTTGATATGTTTAAAGATTATCAAGATCGTGGAAAAACTTTTAAAAGGATAGTTTTAGATGGAAACATCAACGCGTAGAATTCTCATTTTACTTTCGATAATAGCCGCGATAGGGCTGGTAACTTTGTACAGCGCAAGTTACATAATGACTTACAGGTATCCTTATCCACCACCCAACTATTATCTTGTACACCAGATAGTTTCCTTGGTCATAGGTGTCATACTTATGATCATACTTAGCGTTTTTGATTACAGAAAACATGAGTCTTACACTGGCATTTATTACATCTTGGTGATATTTGCCTTGATCGCCGTGTTTTTTTCAAGTGGCATATTAGGATCGCACAGATGGATATCCATAGGTTCTTACTCGGTGCAAAGTTCGGAATTTGCCAAGATATTCATCCTGATATACCTTGCATCATACGTTAGCCGTAAAAACGGTGATTTATCCACTTTCAAGGTCGGAATTTTCGATCCTCTTGTGAGACTTTTGCCAGTTTACCTACTCGTTTTTCTTGAGCCTGATCTGGGAACGACCATTTTACTTTTGATTTTGACTTTGATCGTGCTTTACATCGCCGGTGCCAAATTGCTTCACGTACTCTCGATAGTTGGGCTTGGACTGCTTGCCTTTTTTGGAGCGTACGCGGCTGGTCTTTTACATTCCTATCAGGCAGAAAGGCTGACGTCTTTTTTCACTTACCTCGTCACGGGCAGTTCGAATTATCAGGCAAACATAGCGATGTCGGCTATAAACAGTGGCGGAGTTTTTGGCAGTGGACCGGGGGGAGCAGTTTACAAATTCTTCCTTCCTGTTCAATTCAGTGATTTCATATTTGCGGTTTTCGGAGAAGAATTCGGTTTAATAGGAATAATTTTGATCCTTTTGTTGTATTACATGTTGATAAGAGAAATAGTCCATATAGCGTTAAAAGTCAACGATATCTTTGCCAAAGTTTACGTGACGGGTTTTGCATTTCTCATAGGTATTCAAATACTTTTAAACGCGGGAGTTTCTCTCGGCATCCTTCCCGTTACAGGCGTTACACTGCCATTTTTCAGTTACGGCGGAAGTTCAATAATAGCACTTCTTGCCGGCCTTGGAGTTGTCATAAACATTGCCTACACGAACAGAGATTAGAGGCATTTTTGCCGCAGGAGTTACAGGAGGGCATATATATCCTGCACTCGCCGTGGCTGACGAAATTTCAAAGATCGTTGATTTAAAAGCACTGTTTATCGGCACAGGTCGAGGGGCAGAACCAAAGATATTTAGGAATTTCAAGTATGATTACGTTGTCATTCATGCAGTCGGAAGTGATGCTTCAAAATTAAAATACATCTACAAAAATGCCATTGCCTCCATTCGAATTTCGAAGTTGCTGGATAAATTCAGACCTGATTTTGTCTTTACGACGGGTGGATACATAGGAGGTATAACGGGATATACCGCTCACAAGAAAGGCATACCAGTCTTTTTGCATGAATCGAATGTAGAACCTGGAATTTCAACGAAAAAATTGTCATCTTATTCGAAAATTTCATTTTGTGCTTTCGAAAAAACGGCTGAAATCCTTCAAAATGGCCTTTACGTGGGGATGCCCGTCAGAGAAGGATTTGACCTTGAAAGAGATGAGGCATTCATTCAAAAATTTCCGATGAAGAAAATACTTGCATTCGGAGGCAGCGAAGGATCTTCTGTTATAGACGAGATCGTGGATGTAATTTCCGCTAAAATGGAAAATGTTGTATTTTTTCACATAGGCCGTAAAATTGATAAGCCAAATGTTGTGAATTACGATTATTACGATGATATTCCATACCTCATGAGGAATTGCGATCTCGTGATCTCCCGTGCCGGTGCAAGTACGATAGGAGAGATAATACAAAGCACAAAGCCTGCCCTGCTTGTGCCATGGAAAGGATCACTTAACGCCCATCAGGAGGCAAATGCAAAGTACCTTGCCGACCTTAAAAGTGCTTTTGTCATAGACGAAGACAAGATAGATTTTGATGAAATAGTCAAGATCATATCAACGATCTTTGACCCATCTTTTTACGTTCAGGCATCGGAAGCCTTAAAAAAAATCAGACCTTTGCAAAAGCCATCGATGATCATAGCAAAAGAGATAACGGGCAAATGGCAAAAGTGATTAGACATTAGTGATTAGTCATTAGTGAAAAGAGCACATGACAAATGGCATCTATACTTGATCAACTTTAAATATGGAAATATCGTTGGCTCCGGCATTCGCCTTTCGGTGTCTGTCCTCGCTGCGCTGCGAAGGCCACCTCTCGGCATCATGCC
>OGCG01000077.1_pt1 | contig 65538 bp, 65 predicted proteins | sample 1570061 | NCBI WGS metagenome assembly OGCG01 (sample SAMN06268698, study PRJEB24515) | hot springs metagenome | isolation source: Joseph's Coat, Yellowstone National Park, Washington, USA | place: USA:Joseph's Coat, Yellowstone National Park, Washington, USA
GGACCTGTATAAGTGCAAGTTTTGAGTCATCGCGGATGGAGGGGAAGTCTACGCTCCCGAACATCCCCGTCGAGCCTTCGCTCTCGACAATCCTGGTGCTGCCCTGGCTTTAGAGACCCTCCGAAGCTGGATTGAAAAGGGCTACATGATCCTGACAAGCGGCTATCAGTACCAGCTGGACTTCGGCATAGGCAAGATTGGCATGCTCATTGACGCTTCGGCGGGATATACCTACGACAAAGGATCAGTTGGGGGCAAATTCCCCATGCTGGGCGCTCCGGATCCCATCGGAACTTCAGGGCACTCTTCTCAAGAGATCAACGGCGCCTCGCTAGTGCTCTTCAATGTAGGGACTCCAGCTCAACAACAGGCTGCCTGGACCTTAATCAAGTGGCTCTCTTCCCCTCAGGTCAACGCATACTGGGACGAGCACACCAACTATCTCCCCTTGGGGCCGGCAGTCTATGCCCGGATGAAGGAGTTCTACGCCAAGCATCCAACCCAGGCGGCCAGCTTTTCCAATCCCGAGCAGTGGTGGTACAAGCCACGCTCACCGAACTATCCAGCTGCTCGCAACGCGATGCAGGCGATTTTCGAGCAAGCGCTTCGCGGTCAAATCTCCGTGAGCCGGGCCCTTGAAGAGATGACCCGCGTCGGCACCCAGTACCTCTCGGGCCAGATACGTGGCTAGCGTTCTCAATCGCTCCCGATCCCTCTTGCGGAGGGATCGGGGTCTCCCCTTGTTTGGCTTGCTCCTGACAGTTCCCAGCCTGCTCTTCCTCAGTGTTTTCGTCTACCTCCCCGCTCTGATGTCCTTGGGTCTGGGCTTCTTCCATTACCATCTTTTTGGAGCCCAGACCACCTTTGCGGGGCTGAGTAACTTTGAAGATGCCCTTCACTACCCCATCTTCTGGCTTGCTCTCAGGAACACCTTGCTTCTCGCGCTGCTCTTAGTACCCACCACTCTCTTTGGCGCCCTCACGCTTGCCTTGCTCCTCCAGCAGCCAGGAAAGCTCTATAGCGCCATACGCACGGTGGTACTGCTCCCGTACATCACTCCGATCATCGCCACCTCGATCGGTTGGCTTTGGATCTTCAATCCCCAATACGGCGAGCTCAATGCCTTCCTAGCAACCCTTCACCTCCCCACCCACAGCTGGCTGCTCTCCCCTACCTGGGCACTTCCCTCAGTTGCCCTCTACACCCTCTGGCATGGTCTAGGCTTCGATACGGTCATCATCCTCTCAGCCCTCGCCAGCCTTCCTCGAAACCTGATCGAAGCTGCCATCGTCGATGGAGCCGGTTCTTAGATCCTGTTCCGGCGCATCCTTTTACCCTTGATCTCCCCCACACTGTTCTTCCTCGCTGTGATCACCACGATTGCTTCATTGCAGACGTTCACCCAGGTCTACGCGCTCTCCGGAGGCCAGGGCGGGCCTGAGTACGCCACCACCACCCTGATTCTGCTCATCTACCAAACCGCTTTTCAGTACTTCCACTTCTCTTACGCCGCCGCCATGGCCACCCTGCTCGTCCTTCTCATCTTAGGGCTCACCCTCTTTCAGGCTTGGCTCTCACGGCGATGGGTCTACTACCAATGACCAAGGTCTTTTTGCGGACTGGAGCTGCCCTGCTGGTTGGGCTCCTCTTCCTTTTTCCCCTCTACATCACTCTGGTCACTTCACTCGATCGGGCCGCCGATGTCTTCACCTTCCCTCCCCATCTAGCTCTTGACTTCGACTGGCACAGCTACCTCCGGGTCTGGTCCATGGCCCGCTGGAGCATGTACTTTCTCAATACCCTCTTCATCACCAGCACCACCGTAGTGCTGGCCCTGCTCACCAGTGCGCTCGCCGCATATGGGCTCAGCCACTTCCACTTCCGCGGTCGGGACTTCCTCTTCCAGCTCATCCTGGTCGTCCTCATGATCCCCGGAGAAGCCCTCTTGATCCCCAATTACGTCATCCTGCACCGCCTGGGGCTCATCAACACCTACTGGGCCCAGATCCTACCCTTTGGGACCTCCGTCTACGGCATCTTTCTCCTCAGACAGGTCTTTCTCTCACTCCCCCGAGAGTATTGGGATGCTGCACAGATCGATGGAGCTGCTCCGCTGACCTACTTCTTCCGGGTTCTCCTACCCATCGCCCGGCCCACCCTAATCACGATCGGCCTCTACATCTTTATCGGTAGCTGGAACTCCTTCCAGTGGCCGCTCATCGTGACCACCAGCCACCATGTCCAGCCTATCGAAGTCGCCGTCTCTCGACTCGTCCTCCGACACTCTGTCGACTGGCGGCGGCTGACCGCAGCGGGAATCCTGACCACCCTTCCTCTCGTGATCCTCTTTCTCCTCACCCAACGCTACATCCTCAAGGGTATCCAGCGCGGCGAGGGGCTCCAGGGCTGAGCTTTACAGCAAAGGCTTGAAGCTCTCAGAAAAGAACTACATACTATAAGGGAAGCCTACCGCGTAGGCCCCACCCGATGGGGCGGCTTTTAAGGAGATGAGCATGGAGAAGGTCACCGTCCATATCACCGTCAATGGCGTGCCTCACACCGATGAGATAGAGCCCAGAACCCTCCTCGTCCAGTATCTGAGGGAGCACCTCGGCCTGACTGGAACCCACGTCGGTTGCGATACTAGCCAGTGCGGGGCCTGCACCGTTCATCTCAACGGAAAAGCAGTCAAGTCCTGTACGGTTCTGGCCGTTCAAGCCGATGGAGGTGAGGTGCTCACCATCGAAGGGCTTGCCAAGGATGGCGAGCTGCACCCTCTCCAAAAAGGATTCTGGGAGATGCACGGCCTCCAGTGCGGTTTCTGCACTCCGGGAATGATCATGGCCGCAGCAGACCTGCTCCAGACCAATCCACAACCCAGCGAAGATGAGATCCGCCGGGCCCTCGAGGGCAACCTCTGCCGCTGCACCGGCTACCACAACATCATTCGGGCTATCCAGTACGCAGCCCAGGAGATGGCCAAAACAGCTGTCTAGGGGTGGGTTATGAAGTACACCGGAAAAGCGCTCAAACGGGTTGAGGACCCTCGCTTCATCACCGGCACTGGGACATACACCGATGACCTGACCCTTCCAGGGATGGTCCACGTGGCGATGGTCCGCTCTCCTTATGCCCACGCCCGGATCCGGAGCATCGACGCAAGCCAGGCCCTGGCGCTGCCGGGTGTGCTTGCGGTGATCACCGGCAAGGAGCTCCTGGAAGCGGGCATCAAGGGGATTCCTACCGGATGGTTCCATCCAGGGATCAAGCTTCCCCCCCACTATGCGATCACTCCCGACAAAGCCCGCCACGCCGGGGAGATCGTCGCTGCGGTAGTTGCCGAAACCCGCCAGCTGGCCGAGGATGCTGCCCAGCTGGTCGAGGTCGACTACGAACCGCTCGAAGCGGTCACGCTGGGGAGCAAGGCCCTCGAACCGGGAGCCCCTCAAATTCACGAGGAAGCCCCGAGCAACCTCTGCTTCACCTGGAGCATCGGGAACCGGGATGAGGTCGATGCCCTCTTCGCCAAGGCATACAAGACTGTCCGCCTCGAGATTCGCAACCAGCGGCTCATTCCCAACGCGATGGAGCCACGGGCCTCTTTAGCTCAGTACCATAAGGGCAGCGGCGAGTTCACCCTCTGGACCACTTCCCAAAACCCCCATATCCACCGGCTCATCCTGGCCGCCTTTGTCCTTGGAATTCCGGAGCACAAGCTCCGAGTCATCGCCCCTGATGTAGGGGGTGGCTTTGGCTCCAAGATCTATCAGTACCCTGAGGAGGTCATCGTCCTCTATGCCTCTCGCAAGCTCGGGCGGCCGGTCAAGTGGACAGCCCGCCGCTCCGAGAGCTTCCAGAGCGACTCGCACGGGCGAGATCACGAGACGGTCGCCGAGATGGCCGTAGATGCCGAGGGGCACATCACTGCCCTCAGGGTGGAGACGATCGCCAACATGGGGGCCTATCTGACGACCTTCGCCCCTGCAGTACCCACCTACCTCTACGGAACCCTTCTCGCAGGGCCCTATCGGACCCAAAAGATCTACTGCCAGGTGCGGGCTCCGTTCACCAACACGGTGCCCGTCGATGCCTACCGGGGAGCTGGGCGGCCTGAGGCGACCTATCTCCTCGAACGGCTCGTGGAGACCATGGCCCATGAGCTCCAGATGGATCCCGCCGAGTTCCGTCGGAAGAACTTCATCCAACCGGACCAGTTCCCCTACCAGACTCCAGTCGCCCTGGTCTACGACTCCGGTAACTACGAAGCGGCACTCGACAAAGCTCTGGCTTTAGCCCAACATTCCGAGCTCCGGAAGCTCCAGGAGGAGGAGCGCAAGAAGGGACGCTATCTAGGAATCGGCCTCTCCAGCTATCTGGAGGCCTGCGGCCTGGCGCCTTCTGCTTTGGTCGGCGCCCTGGGTGCTCAGGCTGGCCAGTGGGAGAGCGCTTTAGTGCGGGTAATGCCCACGGGTAAGGTCGAGGTTTTCACTGGAACCCACAGCCACGGCCAGGGGCACGAGACCGCATTCGCTCAAGTGGTGGCTGATGAGCTTCAGATCCCCTTGGAGGACGTGGTCTTAGTCCACGGCGATACTGGGAGGATGCCCTACGGATGGGGGTCTTATGGATCGCGCAGCGCTCCGACCGGGCTTTCCGCGATCGTCCTAGCCAGCCGGAAGATCGTCGATAAGGCCAAGCGGATCGCCGCCCATCTCCTGGAGGCCTCGCCTGAGGATATCGAGCAGGTGGATGGCCAGTTCCGGGTCAAGGGAGTCCCTGATCGAGCCAAGAGCTTCGCTGAGATCGCCCTCCAGGCCCACCTAGCTCACAACTATCCCTCGGATCTGGAGCCTGGCCTGGAAGCGACCCACTTCTACGATCCCAAGAACTTCGTCTTTCCCTTTGGGACCCACATCGCGGTGGTTGAGGTCGATCCTCAGACCGGGAAGGTCAAACTCCTCAAGTACTTCTGCGTGGACGACTGCGGCCCCATGATCAACCCCCTTATCGCTGAAGGGCAGATCCACGGAGGGATTGCTCAAGGCCTAGGGCAAGCGCTCCTCGAGGAAGGCCGCTACGACGAGAGCGGAAACTTGATCTCCGGCAACTTCCTCGAATACGCTTTGCCGCGAGCTGACGATCTGGTCCAGATCCAGATGGATCACACCGTCACCCCCTGCCCACACAACCCGCTGGGCGTCAAGGGGATCGGAGAAGCGGGGACCATCGCGTCCACCGCCGCAGTGGCCAATGCGGTGATCGACGCCCTCCGTCCTTTCGGTATCGTTCACCTCGATATGCCCTATACTCCCGAGAAGGTCTGGAAGGCCATCCATCGCCACTCCCTGGCTCAAGCTGCTGACTAAGGAGGAACATGTACACCGCACCTTTTGCCTACCGGAGAGCCGAGAGCCTCGACGAGGCGCTCCACCTCCTGCAAGAACATCCCGAGGCCAAGCTTCTCGCAGGAGGGCACTCCCTCTTGCCGGCCATGAAGCTCCGCCTGGCCGCTCCCTCGCTTCTCATCGACATCGGCCGCCTGCCCGAGCTGCGGGGGGTGCGGAAGGAGGGAACGACCCTCCTCTTAGGAGCCGCCACCCCATACAGCGAGGTGCTAGCTTCCCCGCTGGCCCGCGAGGTGCCCCTTCTAGCTGAAGTGATCTCCGAGATCGGAGACCCTATGGTCCGCCATCGCGGCACTGTAGGTGGCTCCTTGGCCCATGCTGACCCGGCTGCCGATCTTCCGGCTGCCATGCTAGCTCTGGAGGCCAAGCTCCGCATCGTCGGTCTTCAAGGCCGCAGAGAAGTGTCGGCTGAGGACTTCTTCCAAGGGATGTTCACGACTGCCCTACAGCCAGGGGAGATCCTGGAGGCCATCGCGATCCCCCTCACCCAGGGAACCATGGCCTACGAAAAGTTCCCCCACCCAGCCTCCCGCTATGCGATCGTCGGAGTCGCAGCGGTCGCAGCGCCCAACCAACTGAGGGTTGCGGTGACCGGGGCAGCGGAGCGCCCGTTCCGACTCCATGCCCTCGAATCGACGTTGAGCGGAGGCTTGAGCCGCGAAGCGATCGAACGGACTTGCCACAACCTCGTGAGCCCCGAAGAGCTCCTTGGTGACCCCTCCGCTTCCGCCGAGTACCGGGCTCATCTCATCGACGTTCTCACCCAGCGGGCCTTGCTCCGCCTCCTCGGATGATCCCGACCTCCATTGAGGAGGTCGCGGCGGCCCTCGAAGCGCAGCGCTATATCGCCGATCGCCCTCTGGCGACCGCTCTCTTCCTTTCTCTTCGCCTTCAGCGACCGCTCTTTTTGGAAGGCGAGCCTGGGGTTGGCAAGACGGAGATCGCCAAGGCCCTCTCGAACCTCCTCGAAGTCCCCTTGATCCGCCTCCAGTGCTACGAAGGGCTCGATCTAGCCAGCGCGGTCTACGAGTGGGACTATACCCGTCAGATCCTTCAGCTGAGGCTCCTCGAAGCGGCAGGCGTCCGTGAAGAAGGGACCTTGCATCAGGCCATCTACGGTCCGGAATTTCTCCTCGAGCGGCCCCTTCTGCAAGCCTTGAGGCAGCCGGGAAGCGTCCTTCTCATCGACGAGGTTGACCGCGCCGATCAGGAGTTCGAAGCCTTTCTCCTCGAGTTGCTCTCTGACTGGCAGATCACAATTCCCGAGCTCGGGACCCTGCGCGCCGAGCAGCCTCCCAGGGTCATCCTCACGAGCAACCGGACCCGCGAGGTCCACGACGCCCTGAAGCGGCGCTGCTTGTACCACTGGATCGACTACCCGAGCTTTGCCAAGGAGTACCGCATCGTTCAGGAAAAAGTTCCCGGCCTCGACGAACGCCTCTCACGGCAGCTGGTCACCTTTGTTCAGGAGCTGCGCCGACAGGATCTCTATAAGCCCCCTGGGATCGCTGAGACGCTCGATTGGGCTGCTTCGCTCCTGGCCCTCGGGGCGAGCGAGTTGAGCCCAGAGGTGGTCGAGGAGACCCTGGGGGCTTTGCTCAAGTATCAGGAGGACCTACAGCGTGCCCGAGAACTCAGCCGCGAGCTCTTAGGCCGAACCCAAGAGCGATGAGCCTGCTCGCTCAACTCGTTACCTTTGGTCGCGAGCTCAGGAAGGAGGGACTCAAAATCAGCCCTGAACAGCTCGCTCTGGCTGGTCAGGCGCTCGGTGAGATCGATCTCCTAGATGCCGAGGCTTTTTTTCTTACCCTGCGCGCCACCCTTGTGAGCCGCCACGAGGACTATCCGCTCTTTGAGCGCCTCTTCTGGCGCTTCTGGCAGGGCCTTCTCCCGCTCACCCGAAGCGAGGCTGGAAAGGCCCAGGCCGAGCTCCAGCTCAGCCTTCTGGAGAGCAGCCTCGCCGAGCGGGCCGAGCCCGCTCCTAGCTATAGCCCCCAGGAAGTCCTCAGAACCAAACCGTTCGAGCGGATGAGCCCTGAAGAGCTTCAGGAGGTCTCCAGGATCGTGAAGGGACTCCGCTTCCATCCTCCCCAGCGCCTGAGCCGACGCCGAGAGGCTTTTCCTTGGGGCAAAAGTCTGGATCTTCGGCGCAGCCTCAGACAGGCCCTGCGGACCCAGGGAGAAGCGCTGACCCTGCGCTGGCGTCGGCGCAAGCGGCGTCCCCGACTTTTGGTCCTCATCGCCGATCTCTCGGGCTCCATGGAGGCCTACGCGCGCCCAGTCCTCACGTTCCTCTACGCCCTTAGCCAAGGGCGGGAGATCGAAAGCTTCGCTTTGGGGACCCGGCTCACCCGCATCACCCCGGCCCTCCGCCGGCGAGGCTTGGAAGAGGCTCTGGCTGAGGTGAGCTATCGAGTCCAGGACCGATCGGGAGGAACCCGCATCGGAGCCTGCTTGCATACCTTCAATCGGCGCTGGGGAAGACGGGTCCTTGGACGAGGAGCCTGGGTCTTGCTCATCTCGGATGGCTGGGATCAAGGTGAGCCAGAGCTGCTCGCCCAGGAGATGGCCCGCCTCCGGCGGACCTCAAGTCGGCTCTTCTGGCTTAACCCTCTGATCGGCTCACCCGGCTATCAGCCCCTCACTCGAGGGCTGCAGGCTGCCCTGCCCTACGTCGATCATTTTCTCAGCGTCCGCAATCTGGCGAGCTTGGAAGAGCTCCTCGAGCTGCTCAAGACGCTGACCTCCGCTGCAACAACTCCTTCCAGGAGATCGGCGCCTTAGGTTGGACATAACCGGTATCCATCTGAGCCAGCTGGAGGCGCCCCGAATACTCCTCGTTGACCGCTTGCCAGACTGTGTACTCTTCGAGGACCCAGATGCCGCTCTCCCGGGCCCCGTTGCCGCTCGCCTTGACCCCACCGAAGGGAAGGTGGGCCTCGGCCCCCACTGTCGAGTTGTTCACGCTGACCATGCCCGCTTGGATCTCGCTGCGGAAGCGATAGGCCCAGTCCCGCCGGTTGGTGTAGACGGCGCTGGAGAGTCCGTAGGGAGTCCCGTTGGCCATTTTGATGGCCTCATCCAGGTCCTCCACCTCGATGAGGTTGATCGTAGGGCCGAAGATCTCCTGTTCAACCTGGCGCATGCCCAAGCGAGCTTCCCAGACGGTGGGCCAGCCAAAGAGGCCCGCCTCAGGATCTCCCTGGAAGAGAGGATAAGGTGTCGCTCGACTGATCCGACCCTGGCCAAACAGCCGCCGCGCCCCATCTTCCTGTCCCCAAGCGTAGTGTTCCTGCCAGCGTTCGAGGAAGCGGTCGTTGATGAAAGGACCGTAGTCCACCTCCCGATGAGCCCAGGGATCCCCTACTCGGGTTGCTTCTACCCGAGCAAGGAAGCGCTGGCGGAACTCAGGGTAGATCGCGCGCTCGACAATGATGTTTCCCGCACTCGTGCACCGCTGGCCTCCGGTCGCGAAGCTGCTCCACCAAGCTCCCTCAACCGCCAGCTCCAGATCGGCATCCCGAAGCACCACTAAAGGGTTTTTGCCCCCTAACTCGAGCGTAGCCCGCAGAAGGTTGCGCCCAGCGACTTCCCCAATCCAGCGCCCCACCGCGGTGCTCCCTGTAAAGGCAAACTTTTGGAGAAGGCCCTCGTCCATCAGGCGGACTAGGTGCTCCCCTGCTCCTCCTTTACCCCCCCCGAAGACCAGATTGAGCACCCCGGGAGGAAGCCCCGCTTCCTCGAAGAGGCGGGCAAAGACATAAGCCAAAGCAGAGCCATCCTCCGAGGGCTTCCAAACCACAGCGTTGCCCGCTAAGATCGCGGGAACCAGCTTCCACGAGGGAACGGCGATCGGGAAGTTGCCCGCGGTGATCACACCCACCACGCCGACGGGTCGGCGAAAGGTGAAGAGCTCTTTCTGGGGCATCTCGCTGGGAACCGTCTGGCCATAGAGGCGCCGCCCCTCTGAGGCGAAGAAGAGGGCGGTATCGATGGCCTCTTGGACATCGCCCCCGGCTTCTTTAAAGGTCTTCCCTACCTCTCGCACCATGAGCTCGGCGAGTGTCTCTTTTTCCCTCATCAGGATATGGGCAAGGTTGAAGAGCACCCCCCCGCGCACCGGAGCGGGGGTGCGGCGCCAGACCTCAAAGGCCTCGCGGGCGGCCAGGGCCGCCTTGCGGACTGTGGCCAGATCGGCCTCAGGGAAACGAGCCACCAGATCAGCCCGATTGGCAGGATTTCTTCGCTCGAGGACGGGCCCCTCAAAGAGCTCCTGCCCCCCGATGAGATGACCAAACTCCAAACCCTTTCCGTAGCTGCTCTCAAACGTTCGCATCTCGACTCCTTAACTTCGCCCGCAGCGCCTCCAAAGTCGCCTCGGGAACAAAGGGGGAAATATCCCCCCCATACTGGGCGATCTGTTTGACCATGGTGCTGGAGAGATAGGACCAACGGGTTGCAGCCATGATGAAGATGGTCTCAACTTGGGGATCGAGCTGGCGGTTGATATGAGCCTGCTGAAGCTCATATTCATAGTCTGAAACAGCTCTGAGGCCTTTCACGATGATCCGCGCCCCCTTGCGCCTCATGTATTCCACGAGAAGCCCCCGAAACGTCTCCACCTCGACGTTGGGCAGCTCCCGGGTTGCCCGGCGAGCGATCTCAAGGCGCTCCTCAGGGCTAAAGAGCCAACTTCCTTGCTTGGAGGGATTTTCTAAAATCGCCACGCTCACCCGCTCAAAAAGCCGCGAGGCGCGCTGGATGACATCCAGATGACCATTCGTCAGCGGGTCAAAGCTTCCAGGATAGACCACGTGCATGCTCACCTCGAGACAACTGTAAAGGCGTTGCTCCCGTAGACCCGCCGCTCTCCGGGGAGCTCCAACGAGGTGGGGTGTTGAAGAATGCACAACCCCCCTGGAGCTACCACATCAGCCTCAAGGAGCGCCTCGAACGACTTGAGGAGGTCCGCTGCATACGGAGGAGCCATGAAGGCGACTTGGTAGCTCCTCTCACCTCGATGCTCCCGGAGAAAGCGCTCGACCGAGACCCCTTCAAGGTCGACCTGCAATCTGGCCCTTAGAGCATTGGCCCGGATGGTCCGCAGCGCCTCAGGATCTCGCTCAACCAAGACGACCTCAAATCCCTCGCTGGCAGCCTCTAGCCCCACCGCTCCGCTACCAGCATAGAGGTCCAAGAACCTACCCCGCTCTTTGAGACGGGACCTCAAGTAGTCAAATAACGCTTTGCGCAAGCGGACTGGGCTCGGGCGAGCTGAGGGTGGAACCTTAAGAGAAACCCCACGCGCCACTCCACCCAAGATCCGCAAGCTCATCGCCCTTTAGTCTACAAAAAAAGCGCCTTCTAGGCGCTGGTCGGGGAGAGAGGATTCGAACCTCCGACCCCCTGGACCCGAACCAGGTGCGCTACCAGGCTGCGCTACTCCCCGGAGGCCTCCTGAAGTATAGAAGGACCCAAGGCCCCTTGTCTAGCCAAAAGGCCCTTCGCCTCTTGCCCGGGAGCTACGCATTAGGAACCTTCCCCGAAGAGCTCTCGCAATCGGGCGTGGAGCCCCGACCATTCAGCACTTTCTGGAGCTATCGATCGGCCGCCTTGCCCCACGATTGCCGGAATCGCAGAATGCCGCCATGACAAGAGGGTACGCTCTTAGAGGTTCACCGCTGCTCTAACGACCCATGAAGCCCAGGTTGAGGAGTTTCACCCCAGAGGGGGTCGAGCTCAGCTAACGAAGCGGGGCGGCTTCTCCCGTGGCCCGAAGATCTGGAGTCGTACCGCCCAGCCTTCTTCGTCACTTCGCCATCGCCCACTCTGATTCCCGGCCCCAATAGGCAAGCAAGGCTCCCAAGAGCAAGGAGATCCCCAAGAAATAAAAGCTGCTCACCGGAGAGTGGGTCAAGCCGATGAGATCGCCGATCACATAGGGGCCAACAAATCCCGCCAGATTGCCGACCGAGTTGACCACCCCAATACCCGCTGCAGCAGCTGTGCCGGTGAGAAAAAGGTTGACAAACGACCAAAAAGGCCCGAAGACACCGTAAATCCCCATCACCGAAAGGACGATGGCCAAGAAGGAAAGGATGCCATTCTGGAAGAGAAGCCCCGCTAAGAACATCCCCACTCCGGCTAGGGCGAGAGCCAGGGCCGTATGAAGGCGGCGCTCGCCCAGGCGGTCGCTCCGCCGACCCCAGTAGACCATCGCGATGACCGCTGCAGCATAGGGGATGACGAGAAGAAGCCCCACTTGCGTGTTGGTTGGCTTTGCGACGTAGGATTCAAGCATTCCCTTGATGATGGTCGGCAACCAGAAGCCGGTCCCATAAAGACCCATGACCGCCAAAAAGTAAAGCAGGGCGAAGTACCACACCTTAGGAGCAGCCAAACCCTCCCGCAACGAGGCCATCCTCGAAGACTGATGGTCCCGAGCGAGCTCCTGCTCTAGCCAGGCCTTCTCTTCTTCGGTCAGCCACTTGGCCTGCTGAGGGCGATCTGCAAGGACATACAAGGTGGCCACACCCAAGATCACTGCAGGCAGCCCCTCGAGGATGAAGAGCCAGCGCCAGCCACTCAGACCCAGGGCATGAACGTGATCTAGGATCCAGGTCGAGAGGGGAGCGCCGATAAGGTTCGATACCGCCACCGCGGTCATGAAGAGCGCCACCGCGCGGGCTTGTTCCCTCATCGGCAGCCAGTACGTGAGATAGAGGATCACACCGGGGAAGAAGCCGGCTTCCGCGACGCCCAGGAGAAAGCGGGCCAAATAGAGCTGACCTGCATTCTGCACAAAGGCGGTCAGCATGGCGATGATGCCCCAGCTGACAAGGATGCGGGCAATCCAGACCCGCGCCCCCAGGCGGTGAAGGAGAAGGTTGCTCGGCACCTCGAAGATAAAGTAGCCGATGAAAAAAATACCAGCCGCCAGACCAAAGACAGCATCGCTCAAGGAGAGGTCGGCGTTCATCTTAAGGGCCGCATAGCCGAGGTTAACCCGGTCTAGAAAGGCCACAACGTAAAGGATAAACAGATAAGGGATCAGCCGTCGGGTGACTTTGCCCAAAACATGCGCCTCCATTGCTGGATACCTCCTTCGGGGAATTATTCCGCATCGTTACATAAAGCTCCTCATAAGTCAACTAGAAGGCTTGGGGCAGCGCCACAAGAGGCCCCTCCAGACATTGGGCAGCACTCCGCCCAAGTTCAGGCGATCAACCAGCTGTCCTGCCGCAACAACTCGAGCTCAGGAAGCAATTGTTCCCACCAAGGACTCTCCTTTGGGTAAGGAGGGCGGGGAAATCCTGCAGGCATGCCAAGGTAGCGCAGGGCCTGCTTCAGGAGAACAACACCCCCTCGATTGAGAAGCCGCCCCAGGGGCTCGAGGAGCCCCTGAAGGCGCCGGGCCGTTTCGAAGTCTCCCTCACGGACAGCCTGAAGGAGAGCCCGATAAGCACGGGGAGCAAGGTTCGCAGCGGCGAGAATACCGCCTTGGGCCCCTAGGGCCAAAGCGCCAAGAAATGTTGGGGCATGGCCAGTATAGATGCGCAAGGGAAGCTGAGCGGTAACATAAAAGGCGATGCGGGCGAGTTCCCCGCTCGAATCCTTGATTCCGACGACCCGTGGGTGAGCAGCCAGCTCAGCGACCACGGCCAGGGGAAGATCAACATGGGTATTCTGAGGCACATGGTAGAGCCAGAGCTCAGGACCTCCGGTGTCGGCAAGGGTGAGGTAGTACTCCTTGAGTCCTCCGCCGAGATGGGCCGCATAGTAACGCGGAGGAGTGACCAAAACCTCCTGGGCCCCCACTGAAGCAGCCTCTTCGAGGGCCCTTCGGGCTTGAGGAAGGCTCTCCTCCATGATCCCAACCAGAAGGGGCTTAGCTGTCGAGACCACCTCAAGTCCCTCACGCCGCTCCTCAGGGGCCAGGAGCACCCCCTCACCATTGGAGCCATAGAGGAGCAGGCCATCAACCTCAGGCTCTAGGCGCTGGACGAGCTCTTTAAAGGCTTCCCGATCCAGATCGCCACGAGCGGTAAAGGGGGTAGGAAGAGGCGGGAGGATCACGCAAGCCTCCGCAAGCTGCGGAGCCAGATCAACAGGTGGAGAAGAAATGCGGCGATCGCTCCAATTAAGCCCACTAAGACACCTTCCTGGAACCAGGCCCAAAGGCCAAGACCTACGGCCAGAAGGAGGATCACCCCCCAGGCCTGACCATACCAGGGGCTTCCGGGAAAGAAGAGCTGGATTCCCTGGCGCCAGCGAGAGCGCTCGCCGGCCCCTCGGGGGCGCGGAAGCAAGAAGCTCAAAAGATGATCGAGGAAGAGGAGAACCGCCGCGATTAGGATGATCCAAGCCCAATCGGTCGAGGCGAAGATGGGAAGGCTGAGCCAGCGGTGGAGAGGGTCTGCCCCTAGGCTGCGCAGCTCGGTGAGCTGAAGAGCTAGCCAGAGCGTCCGTGGGGTGGGAACTCCCCGCCGGGTGACCTGGGCGCTCGCATAAGAAGCTGTCCATAGATCGCCACCCAGGCCTAGAGTTTGGAGCAAAGCCGGGTACTCAGGGCTCAACGCCTCGGCCTGCTGGAGATCCTGAGGACTCCCGCGGTCGAGGAGGACATAGGGCCAGGGTGCGGCTTGCTCTAAAAGCCGGTGGGCTTCCTGAGGGTGGCTGGACTGCAGAGCATAGCCCAGAATCCCATCGGTCTCCGGAGTACTTGGCAAGCTCTGCAAAAAGGTCTGAGCAGCCGGAATCTGTAGGGTCGCACGAGCAAAAGCGCTGCTGGAAAGATCCTCGCTCACCTTTTGATCGATTCCCCAGACCACCAAAGCGCCAAGGGTAAGAAGGAAGAGGAGGAAGAGGAGGAGACGCTCTCCCCAACTCGCGTAGGCCAGGGCGTTATGGCGTAAGCGCACGAGAGGGTGGCGGAACCAACCGAAGAACCACCCTCCCACCGAGCGAAGCTGGGCGCGCTGCGCTGGGATGTAGGCCAGGATGAGGTAAAGAAAGGCCAGAAGATAGAGCCCTCCAAGGGCCTCGGCAGCTCGCTGAGGAGCCTGGGGACCCCAAGGAGGCTCCCAAGAGCGCAGTTCTCTCAGAGCCTCTCGATACCGCAAAGCCAAATCAGGCCTTCCTTGGGCGACGAGCCAGTTCTCCTGACTCTGAAAGAAACGCAGCGAACCGGGGAATAAAGGCATATAGGCCAGAAGGGTGTTCGACCAGGTGAGGCTTGCCTGAAGCCCCTGAGCACGCACAGCGATCGCTTGGTTGACCCACGCCTGGAGGTAACGCATCACCCCGTGACCCCAGGGAAGCTCAGGTCGGTGCGTTCGCTGGAGAAGGTCGATCCCAAAATCTTCAAGATCTGTAGGGGTAAGTGTGGTGGGATCTTGGACCAAGTAGACCCAGTACGGCAGCCCGGTCGAAGGGCTCTGATCTTCCGAGAGAGCCCCGTGCGCTTTGAGAGTCTGCCAGTACTGTGGAATCACCTCAAGGCTCTTCCAGTGTCCCTGGTAAGGCTGAAGGCCAAGCGCGCTGAGAGGGAGCGTCTCACCGTTATTGAGGACCAGAATTGGCCCGGTCTGAGTGGGATCGAGCTCGAGGGCGCTCACCCCTGCTGGAGGGTAGTAGTGAGCGACAACAGCCGGTTTGGTCAGATCGATCTGCAATACCAAAGGCCCTTGGGCGATGTACGCCTGCGTTCCTATGACCAAGGGCCCGAGCCAGGTCCCCGAGAGGGGAAGCCGCCAGGAGCCGACGACCAAGGCTCCTTTCTGGAGGACTGGGATCGCCGCTGGGCTCACAGAAAAGTGAGCCTGGAGGGTGAGATGAGGAAGCTTGAGCTTCAGAGTATGGAGCCCTGCGCTCTTCGGTGTATAGGAAAGCTGGAAGCTCCCCTGAGTCACCTGTACCGGGAGCTCGCTCTGGGCCAACGGGCTTTGGACCTCGAGGAGAAAGCTTCCTGCGGGGAGGTTCTCTCCTCGGATCTCAACCTTTTCACCCACGAAAGCCCGGGAGGGAGCGAGAAGCTTCGGCCCCGAAGCTGCCCAGACAATGAGGAGCAGCGGGGTGAGGGCAAAGGCTCGTCGCAGCATGCCTCATTCTAAAGAAATGGACCGCGCTGACAGATGTGGAGTCGTGCTGTCAAAGCAAAATCTCATCCAGGACGAGGCTTTTGACCTTGACAAGGCGTTGTTGACCACTCCAAATTGGGGTATGGCCCACCCAAAGCCAGAAGTCTGGCACGAGGTTGATGTCCATCTCGAGCTCGCTCAAGAGTTTGATCCCGCTGAGCTCGAGCGTCTAGCCCCTGGCACCACCCTGATCTTCGCTGAACTGCTCATCGGCCCACCCCGCCAGCTCCGCCAGGCTGCCGAGCTCTGGCCCTACGCGGGATTGAAGAGCTTCCAGAGCCATCTCCCCCGCCTACGCTTCTATCGCTGGGAGGCTCGCCGACTCGCTCAGGCCCTTGACCGTCTCTTTACAGCCATGGAATTCGAGCTCATCGGGCACCGGGTCCTCTCCATCCCAGCCCTCCAGCCCTCACGAGAGGGTTGGAGGGCCCTTAGCAGGATCTGGCTCTGCTACCAGCCTCTCGCCGAGTAGCTCAGCACGAGACCGTTGCCTGGCTGTTGGCATCAATCAATGCTTGTTCCAGAACACGGCGATGGGGCACTCATCTGAGCGCTCACGGATCCACCAAGGCTCTCGCCCAACAAAGTCAACGTGGCGCTCGCTTGAGCTCCTATGAACGTCGTCGTCAGGTCCGCAGTCGAGGTCGGGAGGTCTTCGCTGGCATTCGGACCGCACACGGAGGTCATCGATGCCTGGAGGTTGACATTGAAGGGGACGTGATCGTCCCCCCGGTCAGGCTTCACTGTAGGGCCATTCGGTCAATAGCGAAGCTCGAGGGCACAGTACAGCCGTAAGGCAGCGCGCCCGGTTCACCTCCGCATAAGCGATCTGAAAGCTAAAAGGCCTAGATGGACTCCTTGTACAAACGAGCAGGGCGGGAGTTCCCGCCCTGCTTTGCCCGAGAGCTTAGAAGTACGCCGTAGCCTGACCCTGAGCCTGGATCGTCATGGTTGCAGTGCACCCACTCGGCGCCGTAGTCGTCACGGTGTAACTCGTGATGGTGATCGTGCCGCCTTGAGACAAGAGGGCAAGGAGACCGCTGATCTGAGAGCCAGTGAGGGTGGAGACCAGGTTGACCTGGGGGTTTGCTGTATAGGTCGAACCCGACGACTGCGTCAAGGTCGTCGCTCCCGACAGATTCAAGCTGATCGAAATCGGAATCGAGGAGTTGGGAGGCGTAAAGCTACCCGTTATCGTCAGCTGAGTCACGCTGAATGAAGAAAGAGAACCACAGCTGCTGGTATTACTCAGCTGAACCTGGGTGATCGGAAAACTGAGGACCACCTTCGAGGGAGTCGCGGGAAGAGAAGGAACGCTGATTTTGAGGACAGTCACCGTATTGCCATTCCCCGACTGAGAGCTCAGAGGAACGTTATTGAACGTCAGGGCGCCAAGGCTAAACGTGACAGGAATCTGCCCACAGCCCGCGAGCACCAAAAGGCCCAAGAATCCCAGAATCCAGAGGCGAGTTTTCATGAGGACCTCCTCATTGCTACTCTAACACACTTTGGGCCGCCCAAGAGGTCAAATGACCTAAAATGAGACAATGTTGTTGGGCGGTCGTTACCGCCTCATCGAACCGCTCGGCGAGGGAGGCATGGCCGAAGTGTGGCGGGCCTACGACGAGCGGATCGAGCGGATGGTGGCAGTCAAGCTGCTTCACGCCTATGTCCACCCCACCGAGCGAGAGCGGTTTTTCCAGGAGGTACGGGCTCTTTCTCGCCTCTCGCATCCAGGCATCGTCCAAGTCTACGACCTCGGCGAGGAGGAGGGTCGAACCTATTTCGTCATGGAGCTCATCGAAGGGGGAAGCTTTGCACGCCTAGGCCCCTTCGAGGTCGGCCTGGAGGGGCTTAGGATCCTGGAAGCGGCGCTCAAGGTTCTTGATGCCCTCGCCTACCTCCACGGCCGAGGGGTCATCCATCGCGACATCACCCCTCGCAACATCCTGTTGACTCCCGAAGGGCAGCCCAAGGTTATGGACTTCGGTCTCGCCTACTTGCTGCAAGAAAGCCGCCACTTTACCCGCACTGGCTACACCCTAGGCACTCCGGAATACATGGCTCCAGAGCAGGCCAAGGGTCTTCCCCTCAACCCACAAGCTGATCTCTATAGCTTTGGCATCGTCCTCTACCGTACCCTGGCGGGGCGGGCCCCCTTTGAGGGTGAGCACGATCAAGCCATCTTGTATCAGCACGTCTATGAGCCTCCTCCGGCTCTCTCAAACCATAACCCTGCGGTTCCCCCTCTTTTGGAAGGGTTAGTCCACCGCCTCCTCGTCAAAGAGCCGCGCGAGCGCCCAAGCGCTCAGGTGAGCCGAGACCGCCTCTTTTCCTTGAGTCAGAAGGTCAAAGAGCTCCTCTGGGCCACACCGCGAGGAGGAGCGAGCCGGAGCGGCCACTATCCAGAAGGCCCAAGCTGGCCAGCCCGGCTGCAGCTCAGCCGGCGCTGGGAGCTTGGAGGTGAGGTTAGCTGGCCAGGAGAGCTGGTTGTCTGGGAAGGCCTGCTCGCGATCGGAGCGGGTCGGGGGGTTAGCTTGGCCCATCTAGGCAGCGGGCGAGCCGATCGAATTCCCCTCCGCGACGAGGTCACCGCTCCCCCCGCGCTTAGCCCCCAGGGGCTCTATGCTGCGAGTTGGGATGGAAGCTTATACGCGTTCAGCCTCCAAGGGTGGAGCCGCTATCGCTTCACGACCCGCGCGGAGATCACCGCTCCCCCCTTGCTCTTGGGCCGCGAGCAAATCTTCCTCGCCTCGCGAGACGGCTTTTTGTATGCCCTCCACAACGAGGGAGAGCTTCGCTGGGCCTTCCAAGCTGGGGGACATCTCTCCGCTCCCCTCACCCTTTATCGAGGGCTCCTCTTTGTGGCCAGTGAAGACGGCTGGCTCTACGCTCTTGATCCGAACAGCGGTCACCTCCGGTATAAGGTCCAAGCCGGGCCGATCCACACAGCCATGCCCGCCGCCCATGGCAAGCTCTTCTTGCCTACCTGGGAAGGCGAGCTGCACGCTTTCGATCCCCTAAGCCGGGAAGTGCTTTGGACCTTTGAAGTCGGAGGAGAGATCTGGGGAGCTCCTGCAACCGATGGAGAGCGGATCTACGTGGCGAGCTGGTCTGGCGAGCTGCTCGCCCTCGATGAGGAAGGCGATGAAGTGTGGAAGCATCCCGTAGGGCGGGTCACCGCAGGGCTCTCCCTTGCGCGGGGAGTGCTCTATTGCGTCAACGAAGAAGGAGAGCTCTTCGCCTTTGAGACTCAAAGGGGCGAGCTCCTCCTCCACCTCCAAGGTCTCGGCAGCTTTCAAGCTCCCCCGTTCCCCTACCGGGAGGCTCTTTACCTAGCCACTCTCGAAGGCAGCCTTCTCGAACTCAGAGATCCCGAGGACAGCGAAGGCGCCACCCTATGACAAGAAACTGGGCCTTCTTAGCCATGGATCAGCATGAGGCCTCCATCTCGCCAAGGCGGAGGCAGGTCTGTTGAAAGAGCCTGCCTCTTGCCCAACGGCCGTTATGAGCTCTTGAACGCTGACGATTTCGTCTGAGCCATTCGGCTTCTCATCTCTCCACAACAGGCGTGGATCCCCTGAAGCAACTCCCCAACATTCACGAGAACCTGGAAAAGCTATGCGCTCTTCTTCTGACCCACCTCAACCCAAAAAGAGCTCTGACTGATGCAGGGAATATAGTGTTCCCACATCTCCTTCGGTAGACTGGCGTGTGCCCGGATATTACCGTTTTCCCACCCTTCACGGCGACCGCGTGGTCTTCGTGAGCGAAGACGATCTTTGGGAAGCTTCTCTTTCGGGTGGAACAGCTCGCCGTCTGACCAGCGGCCTAGGTCCCGCCAGCCACCCCGCTTTCTCCCCTGATGGGGCCTGGATCGCGTTGAGCAGCCAGGAGGAAGGGCATCAGGAGATCTACCTCATGCCCAGCCACGGGGGTCCTCCAAAACGGCTCACGTACTTGGGGGGCATCAGCCGGGTGGTCGGCTGGCAGGGTTCAGCGATCCTCTTCGTGAGCAACGCAGCCCAGCCTCATCCTATGCCCTACTTCCCCTACCGCCTGGAGCCTGGCGGGCTTCCTGAGGCCCTTCCACTAGGCCCTGCCGATGGTCTGAGCTATGGACCCCGCGGAATCGCCCTGGTAAGGCACCAAGACGACATCGCCCGTTGGAAACGCTATCGGGGAGGGACTGCTGGAGAGCTTTGGGTAGACCCCGAAGGAACCGGGGAGTTTCGTCACCTCGAGCTTCCGGGCAACCTCGCTCGGCCGATGTGGATTGGCGAACGCATCTATTTTGTGGCCGATCCGGAAGGGGTGGGCAACCTCTATTCCTGCACCCCTGAGGGGGAAGATCTCAGGCGCCACACCCATCACGAGGAGTTCTACGTCCGCTTCCCCTCGACTGACGGCCAGAGAATCGTCTACAGCTGCGGTGCCGAGCTCTACCTCTTCGATCCCCAAACCGAGCAAAGCCGGCGTCTGGAGATCGACGATGCCAGTCCTCGCCACCAACGATCTCGCCGATTTGTCTCGGCGGCAACCTATCTTGAAGACTACAGCTACCGACCCGATGAGCTTGCCCTGGCCTGCCGGGGTCAGGTCTTTCGGCTGGGCTGGGAAGGCGGTGCTCTGCGCCAGGGAAGCCCACCTGGCCGGCGCCGGCTGCCCCGCTGGCTCCCCGATGGACGCCTCCTCCTCGTCAGCGATGCTTCAGGACAAGAAGCTCTGGAGATCTACGGGGAGAAGACCGAAGTCCTCAAGCTCGACCTAGGTCGGGTCGTCGCGCTCAAACCAGCCCCTCAAGGGACTGCCGTGGCGCTGACAAACCACCGCAATGAGCTGCTCTGGATCGACCTGGCCACCGGAGCGCTCAGGGTCCTCGATCGCAGTCCCTATAGCCCCATCCTGGGTCTGGATTGGTCGCCGGACGGTGCCTGGATCGCCTACGGCCTCAGCGAGACGCCCCATACCAGCCGGATCCGCTTGGTCAATCTCAGCGACTTTAGCCTTCATTCCGCCACCCGGCCAGTACTTCGAGACCTCGAGCCCCGCTTTGATCCCCTAGGGCGTTATCTGTACTTCCTCTCCTACCGGGTCTTCGATCCCGTCTACGATCAGCTTCACTTTGAGGCTGGGTTTCCCAAGGGGATGCGCCCCTATGCTCTTGCCCTCCAAGAAGGCCTAGGCTCCCCTTTGGGAATCCAGGCAGCTTCTAAAGGAGAGGGGATCGACCTCGATGGACTCGAGGAGCGGATCCTCTCGCTCCCCGTCCCCGAGGGGATCTACCGCAGCCTCGAAGCGCTTCCGAACCAACTCTTCCTCTTGAGCTGGCCCCTGGAGGGAGCTCTTCAAAAGCAAGGTGAGGGCGACTTTCCAGCTAAGGGCAGCCTCGAGGTCCTCGACTTTACAACCGGCAAGCTGGAGACCTGGCTGAGCGAGATCAGCGAGATGCGCCTCGAAGGCGGCAAGCTCCTCTACCGAGCCGGAACCAAGTTCCGGGTCATTCCCCCCGAACAACCCAAAGAAGAGGCGAAAGAGACCCCAGGACGCCAGAGCGGCTGGGTCGATCTCAACCGGATTCCCCTCGAGATCCATCCCGCCGAGGAGTGGGCCCAGATGCTCCGCGAGACCTGGCGGCTCCAGCAGGAGCAGTTCTGGCAGGATCGGCCCGGAATCGATTGGGAAGGAATGTTCGCTCGCTATGCTCCGCTTCTCGAACGGGTCGGCAGCCGGAGCGAGCTCTCCGATCTCATCTGGGAACTTCAAGGCGAGCTGGGGACCTCCCATGCCTACGAGAGCGGAGGGGATCAGCGCGAGCCTCCCCACTACGAAATGGGCTTCCTGGGGGCGGACTTCCGACTGGAGGATGGGCGGTGGCGCTTCGAGCGAATCCTTCCGGGAGATCCCTGGGATGAGGCTGCCTCTTCCCCTCTCGCCCGTGCGGGGAGCCGGGTGACTCCAGGCTCTACCCTCCTCGCCATCAACGGCATCCCCCTTGAGGCCAATCTCCCCCCTTCCGCCCTTCTTCTTCGCCAGGCCGGTGCGGAGGTCACGCTGAGCGTGGGGGATGCGCAGGGAAACAACCCCAAAGAGCTGAGGGTCAAGACCCTGAAGAGCGAGACCCCCCTTCGCTACCGAACCTGGGTGGAGTCTTGCCGGAGATTCGTCCACCAAAAGAGCCAGGGAAGGGTTGGCTACCTCCACATTCCCAACATGCAAGCCTGGGGGTTATCCGAATTCCACCGCGGCTTTCTCGGCGAGATCGATCGGGAAGGCCTCATCGTCGATGTCCGCTACAACGGGGGCGGCAACGTCTCCTGGCTGCTCCTCGAGAAGCTCCTGCGGCGCCCGCTCGCCCACGTGCGAACCCGCTGGTTCGGCACCCAGACCTACCCTGAAGATACCCCCCAAGGTCCTTTGGTCATCCTGACCAACGAGTATGCGGGCTCTGATGGGGATATCTTTTGTCAAATCGCCAAGCAGCTCCAACTCGCCCCCCTTATCGGCAAGCGAACCTGGGGAGGGGTGATCGGCATCTGGCCCCGACATCCCTTAGCCGACCGCACTCGGGTCACCCAACCCGAGTTCGCCTTTTGGTTTCCCGAGATTGGCCTTGGAATTGAAAACCGCGGGGTCGAGCCCGATATTCCGGTCGACAACCGACCTCAGGACTGGGCGGCTGGCCGGGATCACCAGCTCGAGGTGGCCCTCGAAGAGCTCCTCAAGCGCTTAGGAGGGGCGCATCCAGCCTAGAGCCCGCAGGACCCAGATGAGCAAGACCGCACCGATGACACCCCAGACGACACCGCCTAGGGTTAGCGTTCCGGCTCGCGCGGCGCCCCCAATGTGGAGAAGATCAGCGAAGATCCACTTGGCGAATACCGAGCCCACGATGCCCAGGATAATCTTGCCGATTAGGCCCTCCCGCTCATTCATGATCAGGCTGGCCAGCCAACCGATGAGCGCTCCAATGATGATGAGCACAAGCCAGGACATCTTAGACCTCCTCAACCCATGATCGCAGGAATCTGGCGAAGCCACAAGATATAGGAGAGCGAGCTCAGATAGTCGAGGGCGGGCTTAGAGAGCGTTCGATCGAGCTCGATGCTCATCATGGCTTCTTTGCCCCGTCCCTGACGGGAACAGGTCAGGTAGGCGATGTTGACCTCGTCATCAGCGATGACGCGAGCCACCCGGGCGATGACCCCGGGGGTGTCCACGTTGCGCACGAGCAGCGTCGGCGCACTCCCCCGAATGCGGACCTCAAAGCCATCCAGATCCCAGATCTGCACGACCCCCCCGCCCAGGCTGCTCCCACGAGCACGAATCCGCTCACCCGAGTCTTCGTAGATCATCTCCACCGAGTTGGGATGTACATCCCCTAACTCCACCCGGTGGATTACGATCTCCACTCCCTGCTCGCGGGCCAACTCCAGGGCTTGGGGAAGCCGAGGATCATCCGGACCCCAGCCGAGAGCGCCTGCCGCGAGAGCTTGGGGTGTCCCATGCCCCTCCCCAGTCTTCGCAAAGGAACCGTGAAGGCCAAACTCAGCCCGCTGCGGGGTATGACCGAGGATGTGGTGCGCAAGCAGAGCTAGACGGCAGGCCCCAGCGGTATGGCTGGAGGAAGGACCCACCATGACCGGCCCGATGACATCTAAGAGGCTCATAGCTCGAGTCTGCTCCCTGGTCAGCGCTAAATCATGAAGCTGTGATGAACAAACAACGTTAGAGTGAGAGAGAGGTGAACCGAATGAGACGTTGGCTTCCTCTTCTCCTCTTCAGCAGCCTTGCCCTGGCTCAGAACCCCTGGGCGACGATCGCCGAGACGCCCCTGGGCCTCCTCGGGAGCCCAGCTGGCCTTCTTCAGACCGGACCTTTAGGCAACGCTGACGCCGTCCTACCTGATGGCCGCCTGCTTACCCCAGCCGGCCGGACCTTTCCCGCCGGTGATCTCCCGCTCTTCCTGGCGCTTAGCCCCGATGGGCGCTATCTGGTCGCCTCCAATGACGGAGCGGGACACCAGAGCCTCACGCTCCTCGACCTCAAGACCGGAGCCCTCTCGAGCCTTCAGCCCACCCCACCCGTCAATCCCCGCACCGGCAAACCCATCCGCCACACCCTCTTCGGCACTCTACTCTTCAAGGGTGATCAGCTCTTCGCCGCCGGGGGCGGAAGCAACCAGATCTACCGCTTTCAGCTAGTTCAAGGACACTTGGTCGAGCTACCAAGCATCTCCCTAGCCGCCCCTCAGATGGGGGTCAAAACCCTCAACACCTTCTACCCCACCGGCCTTGCGCTTTCGCCCGATGGCCAGACCCTCTACGTCACGGAAAATCTCGGCAACCGCCTGGCGATGGTCGATCTGGCCACCGGGACGATTCGTAGCGTCCCCGTAGGGGTCTACCCCTATGCCGTCACGGTGGCTCCCCAGGGCACTATCTTCGTGAGCAACTGGGCGAGCCACGACGTGAGCGTCCTCTCTCCTCAAGGGGAGTTGCTGGGGACCATTTCCCTTCCCCCTTCTCGCATCCCAGAGACCGTCCACGCCACCTCGCTACCCGGTGCGATGGCCCTCTCCCCCGATGGCCGGCGGCTTTATGTGGTGGAGAGTGACGAGGATGCCCTAGCCGTCATCTCGACCCGGAGGGCGCAGCTCCTCAAGACTGTGAGCCTCCTGCCCTACCCTGGCCTACCAGGAGGCCTCAATCCCAACGCCATCGCTTTATCTCCTGATGGAAAGCGGGCGTACATCACCCTAGGGGGACTCAACGCTCTCGAGGTCGTCGACTTAGCGCGCGACCGGGTCCTCGGCGAGATCCCAACTGGCTGGTACCCTTCCGCTGTGATCGTCTCCTCAGACGGGAAGATGCTCTATGTGGCTAACGCCAAGGGACAAGGAGCCGGGCCGAACCTCGAATCTCAGTGGATCGGAGTGATGATCGCCGGCTCCCTCGAGGTGATCCCAGTCCCCGACCACCGTACCCTGGCGCAAGACACCGAGCAGGTCGTCCACAACACCGTTCGAGTCCTGCCGGCTCGGGATGCCCTGGGCCCTATCCCCTATCTTCCCGGTCTTTCCTCTCCAATCCGGCACGTCATCTTCATTGTTCGGGAAAACAAGACCTACGACGAAGAGCTCGGCGATCTCCAGCGGGGTAACGGCGATCCGGCCCTCACCCTCTTCGGAGAGCGCTATACTCCCAACGCGCACGCACTCGCCCGCCAGTTCGTCGACTTCGACAACTTCTACGTGGACGGTGAGGTCACCGCTCAAGGACACCAATGGACCGCAGGTGGGGGACCTACCGACTACGTGGAGCGGACCTGGCCCGGCTACTACTCCTCGCGAGGGCGAGTCTGGGACTCTGGAATCCCCGGAACTCCGGCCAACACCAATCCCTGGGGCTATCTCGAACCACTCGCCGGGGGGGTGAATCCTTCCAAGGATACCGGGGCGCTTCCGGTGACCTATCCCAAGCTCGGATATCTCTTCAACGCCGCGCTCAGGGCGGGCATCTCCTTTATGGATTTCGGGGAGTTCCTCGAGCACGACCCCAAAACCGGCCAGATCCCCCCGGCTTTACTCGCTCACACCGATCCTAACTACCCCGGCTGGGACCTCAAGATCCCCGATGCGTACCGGGCAAGCTTCCTCATTCAGCTGATCAAGAAGCACACGCTTCCCCGCTTCACCTACCTCTACCTGATGGACGACCATACCGCGGGCACCGAACCCGGCTTCCCTAACCCTGCAGCAGAGGTGGCCAACAACGACCAGGCGACCGGTGAGGTGATCGCGGCGCTGAGCCAGAGCCCTTACTGGAAGGACTCCGCTGTCTTTGTGGTCGAGGATGATGCTCAAAGCGGTGGGGATCACGTCGACGCGCACCGCTCGGTGCTCTACATCGCCAGCCCCTGGGCTCGCCACGGATTCGTCGACCACGTTCATCTCGATCAGATGAGCGTCCTCAAGACCATCGAGCTCCTTCTGGGCCTCGAGCCGCTCAGCCAGAACGACGCCTGGGCAACTCCCCTCTTCTCAGCCTTCCAAAACCACCCCGATCTAGCTCCTTTCCAGCTCCAAGCCGAACAGGTACCCGACCAGTTCGGACCCAGCACGATGAACACAGCCCAGAGCCCCCTGGCCCAGCTCTCCGCTGAGCTCGGTTTCAGCCGGATCGGTTCGGTCCCCGGCAGGCTTCAGGCCGAAATCCTCTGGACCGCTCTTTATGGACCCCAGGGATATCAGGGCTACCTCAAAGCCCTCCATCACCTCCGCTAACCTCTAGCCCAAGCCCCCTAGGGACAACCTAGGGGGCTTTTGGCTTACCGCCCAACCCTTCAGCCCTCCTCAAGGAGAGGCAGCACGACCTGGAAACAGGTGCGGCCAGGCTCTGAATGCACCTGGATACTTCCCCCGTGAGCCTCAGCGATCTGGCGCGCGATGGCGAGGCCAAGGCCAGTCCCACCCCCTGGCCCACGGGCAAAACGGGTGAATAGCCGCCCCTGGAGCTCGGGAGGAATCCCAGGCCCATCATCGATGACCCGGATCCATGCTTCTTGGCCCTTTGGTTCCAATTCGAGCACGACTCCCTCAGGACGACCAGCCGCCCGCACCGCGTTGGCGAGCAAGTTGCGCACGAGCTGCAACAAGCGATCGGGATCGCCGAGCACCTCGAGGGGCTCTGAAGGAGGCCGGTAGATGACTCCCGGATACTCATGGACCGCCTGCTCGAGGAGCTCTCCGAGCTCCACAATGTGCGGATTAACGCTTCGCTCAGCTTCCCCGCGGGCAAGGGCCAGGAGGTCACCGACCAGGCGCGCGAGGTGCTCTGCGGTGCGCTGGGCCCCTTGAAGAGCCAAAGGATCCTGAGGATTGCGTGCTAGGCGCTCCAGATAACCGGTAAGGGCGGTCAGAGGGGTCCTGAGCTCGTGGGAGACTTCGGCCAAAAAGGACTGCTCCCGCTCGCGAGCCTCCTTCAAAGCCACCAAGAGCGCATTGAAGCGCTGAACGATGCGGCCCAGCTCATCCTCCGGTCCTCGGTAGGGAAGGGGCTCGAGGTGCTCCGGCCCTCGCTGGGCGATCGCCTGAGCCGCCCGTTGGAGGGGGGTCAGGGCAAAGCCGCCCACCACAAGGACGAGCAAAGCCCCCAAGGGAAGCAAGATGAGAAAGCTGCGCAGCAGGGCCTGGGCCACCGAGCTCGCTAGCTGGTGGATGTAACCGGTCGGCTCGCTGAGCGCCAGGACACCCAGAGGAAGGCGAACATATGCGGTGCGCCAGCCGGGAACTCGGTAGAGCTGAGGCCTCTCGCGAGCCCGCTGGAGCACCGCTTTGGGCAGAAGAACTTCGGGATGGCGAGGCACCGTGAGGCCAGAGGTCAGATAGAGGGCGACCGAGACCCCACCCAACGAGGGGGTGGGCACCGAACCGGTGCGGGGCTCCCGGTAGAGCTTGGCCAGAGCCAGGGTATCTTCGATCAGGGTCTGCTCAGTTCGAGCTTCCAGATCCTGACGGATGCGCAACGAGGCGACTGCCAAAACCAAGAACAGGAGCAACGCCCAGAGGAGCAAATAGGCGACGAGCAGCCTGGTCCTGTAAGTCATTCCTCACGGTCGCGCTGTCTCAGCGCATAGCCGACTCCCCGCACCGTTCTCAAATAGCCGTAAGCGCCAACCTCCCGCAGTTTGGAGCGTAGGTTAGCCACGTGAACGTCCACGACGTTGGAGTCCCGCTCTAACGGGTGACCCCAAAGGCGCTCCTCGATCTCGCTCCGGCTAAAGACCCGTCCCGGGCGGCTTGCCAGCAGCGACAGCAGCTCAAACTCTTTGGGTGAAAGGCGCATCTCCTGGCCATCGAAGAAGACCTGCCGGCGGGTGGGGTGAACCTCGAGCTGGCCCACTTGAACCAGATCGCCGACTTCTCGGTGGCGGAGCTGAACCTGGATGCGGGCCAGGAGCTCGGCGGGGTGGAAGGGTTTGACCATATAGTCATCCGCTCCTCCGGAGAGGAGGCTCACCTTGCGCTCCACCCCGTCTGCAGCAGTCAGGACGATGATGGGGACCTCGGCTCCTGCCCGGATCCTGCGGGCTACCTCACCCCCATCGAGGTCAGGCAGACCGAGGTCCAAGACGACCAAGTCAGGAGGAGCCTCCCGGAGTCGAACCAAGCCGGTCATCCCCTTAGAGGCCCAATCGGTCTGGTAGCCCGCTTCCTCCAACTCGAGGCGGAGGAGCTGAGCGATCTCGGGATCATCCTCAATGATCAGGATTCGCTTCATGGTCCCTCCGGAAGAATCCGATTCCTCCTCAGCTGCAAGTGATATCCCTGGGTGAGCAGGAGGATCAGACTCACCTGTTGGCCCTGGATCGTGACCCAAACATCTCCCCCGGGAGCAACGACACCACTATACACGTAGATCTGCCCCCTTACCTGAAAGAGGAGGCGTACCCGGCGCCCCACCGGGGCAGGTAGGGCGGAAGCTTCGGCGACCAACCGATGGTCCTCGACTTTCCAGACCCCATAGACAGTCCGCAGGTCAGGGGAAACCAAGCGGAGCTCGCTACCAGCAGGAAGACGGGGCAATCCCGGAAGGAGGAGCAAGACAAGTAAGCACCAGGGGCACATCAGGCTCTAGTATGACCCCTCCGTCCCGCCCTGGATGGGAAGAGGCTGAAGAAGGGGTTAACGGAACGGGACCTTTGGGTGAGTAGATAATGATGCAGGAATGGTGTAATCTTTGAAGCCTAATAGGGAGGTCCTATGAAGCAGCGCTTGCCCCTCATCCTCGCCACCCTCGCCCTGGCCCTGGGGGTGGGCCTCGCCCAAACCCCCAAGCCGGGAGGGACCGTGGTCGACTCTCTCTACGAGGAGCCCGACTCGATCCTGCCCAACGCGGGGGCTCCGATGGTCTTCGCGGAGATGGTCCAGGAAACTCTCTTCACCCCCCTCTTCTACACCAACGCCAAGGGCGAACTTCGACCTGGCCTTGCGAGCGAGGTCCCCACGGTGGCCAACGGGGGCATCTCGAAGGATGGGCTGACCTATACGATCCATCTCCGGCCGGGGCTCAAGTGGTCCGATGGAACCCCGCTCACCAGCGCGGACGTCGCCTATACCGCTAACCTCTGGCGCAACCCCGCCTATGCCGCCTCGACCAAGGTGGGCTATACCGATATCGCCAGCGTCTCAACGCCCAACCCCACCACGGTGGTCTTCCATCTCAAGAAGGTCTTCCCGGCCTTCCTCTACGCTTGGGCTAATTTCTATGCACCGGTTCCCAAGCATATTCTGGATAAGTATTCACCGTCTCAGATCGGTGTAGGGCCTTTGCTCCACAATCCTGGCGCCTACAGCGGCCCCTTCATGCTCAAGGAGTGGGTCTCTGGCGACCACATCACCGTGGTCCGCAACCCTTACTACTACCGGAAAGGACGCCCCTACCTCAATTCCATCGTCTTCAAGATCGTCCCTGATCAGAACACTCAGATCCTAGCTCTCAAGGCCGGCGAGGCCGATATCGGCTACTTCCTACCGATCACCGACTACAGCCTGCTCAAGAGCATCCCCGGTTACACGCTCAAGGCCGCGAACGTCCCTCCGGGCTGGGAGGCGATTTGGCTCAGCGAGAAGAACCCCTTCCTCAAAGATCCCAAGGTTCGCCTCGCTTTGACCTATGGCCTCAACCGAGAGGAGATGATCAAAGACGTCTGGCATAGCCTCGCTCTGCCCATCGCCAACGCCCAACCTCAGGGGGATATCAGCTACGATCCCAACTTGAAGCCCCTTCCCTACGATCCAGCCAAAGCCGCTCAGCTGCTCAAGGAGGCTGGCTTCGTCAAGGGGCCCAACGGCATCCTCGAAAAGGACGGCAAGCCCTTTGTCATCGTCTACTCCAGCACCGCCAACAACCCGTGGCGGGCTCAGGACGAGGCGATCGTTCAGTCCGACTGGGGTAAGCTCGGCATCGAGGTCAAGATCGTCAACTATCCGGCCTCAACGTTCTTTGGCGACATCGTTCCCAACGGGAAGGCGGACGCTTTTGAGTTCGAAGACCTCAACAACCCCGACCCTGGTCTCACGCTGCCTACGGTCTTCGACTGCAACGCCACCCCGCCCAACGGGGAGAACTACACCCACTACTGCAACCCTCGGGTGGACGCGCTCCTGGCTCAGGCCAACTCGATCGTCGATCAGGCCAAGCGCCTCCAGATCTTCCGGGAAGTCGGCAAGATCATCGCCGAGCAAGCCCCTATGGTCTTCCTCTACGCCCCACCCACACTGACGCTGAACAGCAACCGGCTCCACAACTACGATCCTTCCAACTTCGGCTACGACACCTGGAACAGCTGGCGTTGGTGGCTCTCGCAGTAACCTTTGAACTGGCCCCGGGGGCTTCCCGGGGCCAGATCCCCCGATGCACCGCTACTTAATTTCCCGCTTCCTCCAATCCCTACTCCTCCTCTGGCTCTCAACGCTTGCGGTCTTTACCTTGGTCCACCTGATGCCTGGAGGGGTCTTGGCTGCTTTTGCCAACAACCCCCTCCTCACCCCCCAGACCAAGCAGGCCATCATCCACGATCTCGGCCTCGATCAACCCCTACCTACGCAATACCTTCGCTGGCTCTGGGCAGTCCTCCACGGCAACTTCGGAGACTCCTATCACTCTGGCCAACCGGTGATGGAGCTCATCGCCGAGCACCTTCCACCTACTCTTGAGCTCTCGGCTGCTGGCTTCCTCATCGCTGTCCTGGCTGCTTTTCTGGTGGGCATCTACTCCGCCCTCCGGCGCTACTCTCTCTTGGACTACGCGCTCACCTTCCTCGCCTATGCGGGGATCTCAATCCCTATCTTTTGGCTAGGGGTCATGCTCATCTTGGTCTTCGCAGTGATTTGGCCCATCTTCCCCGTTCAGGGCTTCAACAGTCTGATCCACCCCAGCTTGCTCAGCAACCTTCACCACCTCATCCTCCCCGCCATCACCCTCTCCACCTTCTTCATCGCGGTCTGGAGTCGCTACATTCGCTCGAGTCTCATCGAGACGCTCTCCCAAGACTACGTTCGCACCGCCCGCGCCAAAGGACTCCCGGAGCGCAGGGTGCTCTTCCGGCACGTCCTCCGCAACGCGCTGATGCCGTTCGTCACCGTCTTCGCCCTCGACCTCGGAGCAGTGGTCGGGGGGGCTACGGTGACCGAGACGGTCTTCGCCTGGCCGGGCATGGGTCAGCTCTTCTACAACTCCCTCACCTACCGTGACTATCCGGTCATCATGGCCATCCTCCTTTTGGCCGCCGCCTCGGTGATCTTGGCCAACTTTCTCGCTGACCTCGTCTATGGCTTGCTCGATCCCCGAATTCAGCTGGGTTGATCATGGCTGAGCTTCAACTCTCCTCCCCCCGAAGCTACGAGACTCCCTGGTCCTTAGCCTGGCGCAAGTTCCGTCGGCACCGCCTCGCTCTAGCAAGCGCAGGCGTCCTCTTTCTCATCATCCTCTCAGCGCTTTTAGCCCCCTGGCTAGCCCCTTACAACCCTACGGCGATCGACCCCGCGAATGTGGCAGCTCCTCCCAGCCTTCAACATCTCCTGGGCACCGATACCAGCGGGCGCGATGTCCTCTCCAGGCTCTTGTTCGGAGGAAGGATCTCCCTCCTCATCGGCCTTTCCTCGATGGCAGTCGCGGTCCTCTTTGGCACCCTGGTCGGAGCCCTGGCAGGCTACTATGGCGGCTGGGTGGATGCCCTCCTCATGCGCTTTACCGACTTAGTCCTCTCGTTTCCTCTCTATCTCATCGCCTTCGTTCTCTCTGCAGTCTTCTCAGGCGGGGTTCCTAAGCTCGTCCTCATCATCGGCGGCCTCTCCTGGATGGGGACCGCCCGAATCGTGCGGGCGGAGTTCTTGCGCCTTCGCGAGGAGGTCTATGTGGAGGCCGCTCGCGCCCTGGGAGCCAGCCACGGCCGCCTCATCTGGCGTCACATCCTACCCAACGCGCTCTCTCCCCTCATCGCTAACGCCACCCTCCTGGTCGGCAACAGCATCATCTTGGAGGCGGTGCTCTCCTTCTTCGGCTTTGGCGTCCAACCCCCCACCCCCTCTTGGGGCAACATGCTCGAAAACGCTCAATCTTACGTCCTCACCGCCCCCTGGCTCGCCCTTTTTCCTGGACTCGCCATCTTGATCACCGTCCTGGCCATCAACTTCCTAGGCGATGGCCTTCGCGACGCACTGGATCCGAGGACCCGATGAACCAAGACGAATTGCTCCGCTGGAGGCGTCACCTCCACGCCCACCCCGAGCTTTCCTTTCACGAGCACGAGACCGCTCGCTTTGTCGAGGAGACCCTTCGCTCCTTCGGGCTCACCCCTACCCGGCCAGTCCCGACTGGGGTGATGGCCCGCCTTCGCAAGGGGCCGGGTCCCACCCTCGCCTTGCGCGCCGATATGGATGCGCTCCCCATCCAAGAGGAGACCGATCTCCCTTTCCGCTCCCAAGTCCCCGGCGTCATGCATGCCTGTGGCCACGATGGGCACACAGCGATCCTCCTTGGAGTCGCCCAAACCTTGAGTGAAGAACCCTTTTCGGGGGAAGTGCGCTTTCTCTTTCAGCCCGCTGAAGAGCTCTTCCCTGGCGGAGCGGAGTCCATGGTCGAGGCGGGCGTCCTCGAGGGAGTCGATGCGGTGCTGGGCCTCCACCTTGATGCGACCCGGCCTAGTGGGTTGATCCAGATCAAATCCGGCCCCCTCCAGGCTGCTCCCGATACCTTCGAGATCGAGATTCGGGGTACCGGAGGGCATGCCGCGTATCCTCACCTCCTGGTCGACCCCATCGCGATTGCCGCCGAAGCCATTCTCGCCCTCCAGCAGGTCGTCTCCCGCCACAACGATCCCCTTGAGCCTTTGGTCCTCTCGGTGACCCAGATCCACGGAGGCAGTGCGGACAACGTCATCCCTCCTTCCGTCCGCCTAGGAGGCACGGTCCGCTCGTTCAACGAGGAACTGAGGCGCAAGGTGCCCGAATGGATGGAGCGGATCCTCGCTGGTATCTGCCAAGCCCATGGAGGAGAGTATCGCCTCCACTACCAGCGCGGCTACCGACCCGTCGTCAATCCCCCAGAGCTCACCGAGCGGGTGCGGGCGATTTTGACGGACGCCGGGTTCCAGGTCGAAGAGGCCCGTCCCGTCATGGGGGGAGAGGACTTCTCGGCCTACCAAGCCCGCGTACCGGGGGTCTTTTTCTTTCTAGGCGCCGGAGGGCCCGGCTATCCCCATCACCATCCCCGCTTTCAGATCGATGAGTCATCCCTCCAGGTAGGCGTCCAGGCCTTCGTGGCGCTGGTACGCCGACTCCTCGCTGAAGGGCTTAGTTCCGACTGATCTTGCGGGTCAAGAAGTCGAGGAGGACGTACTTTCCGATGTTGGCCGGAGAGGTGAGGTAGGCTTTCCCCCGAGTGATCTGGGTCATCTTGCGGACAAAGGCCAAGAGTTCCGGCTCGCGAGCCAGCATGAAGGTGTGGATGGGAATCCCCTCTTTACGGGCCAGGGTTGCTTCCTTGAGCGTCTCAGCCAAGATGACCGGATCCAACCCCCAAGCGTTCTTGTAGATCTGCCCCGAGGGTAGGGTGAGGGCTGAGGGTTTACCATCGGTGATCACGATGATCTGCTTCATCTCGCCGGGCATCCGATAGAGCATCTTGCGCGCCAGGCGCAACCCCTCAGCGGTATTGGTATGGTAAGGGCCAACCTGAACCGAGGGGAGCTTGGCCAACGGGACTTCCTCAGCCGAATCGTGAAAGATTGCGAAGCGGACCTGATCACCTGGATACTGGGTGCGGATGAGGTGGGCAAGGGCTAAGGCCACCCGCTTGGCCGGAGTGAAGCGATCCTCTCCATAGAGGATCATCGAGTGAGAGCAGTCAAGGAGAACCACCGTATTCATCGAAGCGGTGTACTCGGCGAGCTCGATGATGAGATCCTCCTCTTCCAACTTCTCAAGGCCTTTGGGCACCAGCCGCTTCAGCGTCTCGCTCACGTTGAGATTGGGCTGGTCGCCAAATTCATAGGGCTTGGTCTCCCCACTCGACTCCACCCCCGAGCTGTAGTGGGGGGTAGCATGAAGCCCCGGAGGGTTGCGCCCCAAAGCCCCTAGAAGGGCCCTGAGCGAGCGAAGACCGAGAAAGTCGACCGATTTCTGGGTCACCTCGATGCGGGCATCTTGAGCCTCACCCAGAGTCCCTGGACCTTGCTGAGGCTCTTCTCCTTGGATCCGAAGATAGCCCTCCTCCTGCAAGCGCTGGATCAGCTTTTGAAGCTCCTGGTAGAGCCGGGTCTCCTCCTTCCGGCGAGCGAAACGAGCCTCACGCAGCCACTCTTCCGGGATCCTGCCCTCTTCCAGGAGGGCCTGGAGCAAAGCATCGTAGAGATCTTCCAGGGTGGGAGCCCGATTCGGATCCGGGTCATAGCGGTTGTAGGGGTCCGAGAAGCCCGAATCGAGCAAGAAGTCCTCCAAAAGCTCCATGAGCTCGGCTCCGGTGAGATCGTCAAAGCCTCCTTCGTACTTGCTGTAGCGAACCCGCATCAGTTCCCCCAACCGCGCTCGCCCCGCTCCAAGGGGGCCGAGTAGCTCTCCTCTCCACGAGCGATCTTTTTCCTGCCCGCCAAGCCTTCCAAGATGAACTCCGCCGAGGCGACCTGAACCTCTGGGCCCTCTCGGGGGTCGAGTTTGCGGGCTTCAGCGAGAAGCCCTGGGACCTTACGAAGCTCAGCCAACACAGCGCTCGTAGGACCCTCAGGCAGGCTCAGAAGGTTGCCCTGCGCAAAGTAGTCCACGATCGGCTCGGTCTTAAGCCCCCGGGCCCGCTCGCCGAAGACCATGCCGAAGGCTTTCCCCAGAAGATCGCGGGCAATCCGCTCAGCTCCTTGGAGCTCACCCTCATATTCCAGCTCAATCTTCCCAGTAATCGCGGGCAAAGCCCAGTAGAGGTCCAAAGGACGAACAACGGCCCGCTCACCATAGCGAAGCGCGCGGCGCTCCGCATTGGAGACCACCAGCTCGAGGAGGCTGATCGAAAGGCGCTGGCTCACTCCCGAGGTCTTATCGACCCGCTTATCCTCGCGGGCCACCATAGCCACCGCTTCCCCCGCCTCAGCCACATAAGGAGGAAGGTAGATTCCCTCTTCACGGGCCGTCCAGGCTTCCTGGAGGCTGATCGCTAACCCCTCCTCCAACGTTCTCGGATAGTGGGTCCGGATCTCAGAGCCGATGCGGTCCTTGAGGGGGGTCACGATCTTCCCGCGGGCCGTGTAGTCTTGGGGGTTTGCGGTGAAGCAAAGCCAGACATCAAGCGCCAGGCGGACCGGATAGCCCCGGATCTGCACGTCCCCCTCCTGAAGGATGTTAAAAAGGGCCACTTGGACCTTAGGGGCAAGGTCGGCCAGCTCGTTGACCGCGAAGATGCCCCGGTTGGCCCTGGGCAGCAGACCGTAGTGGACCGCCTCCAGATCCGAAAGGCTGGTTCCCCGGCGGGCTGCCTTGATCGGATCGATATCCCCCAGGAGATCGGCCACCGTGGTATCCGGGGTCGCCAGCTTTTCCACGTAGCGCTCCGAACGGGGGATCCAAACGATCGGCGCATCATCTCCCGCTTCAGCCAGCAGCCGTTGACCCTCCGCCGAGATGGGGTGGAGGGGGTTATCCCTGAGCTCTGTAGGCAGCGCGGGGATCTCAGGATCCAAGAGCTCGGTAAGCGAGCGAAGGATTCGGCTCTTCGCCTGCCCGCGCAAACCCAGAAGGATGAAGTTGTGCCGGGCCAGGATCGCATTGACCAAAGCCGGGATCACGGTATCGTCATAACCGTGGATTCCGGGAAACAGGCGCTCACCGGAGCGAAGGCGGGCGATTAGGTTCTCCCGCGCTTCCTCCTTGACCCCTCGAGCAAGCTTGCGGAGATCGTAAGAGCGCTTCAGATCACCAAGGGTCTGGGCAGCCATACACTACTCTATGTCGACTCAAGCAAAATGGTCTGTGGATTGGGTAGGAATCTCCACCCAGCCTCCGGATCGAAGCTGAGCAAGGCGCTGGTGGAGCTCAGCCTCGCTCTCGGCCACCAAGTTGAGATGGCCCACCTTCCTCCCGGGCCGGAGCGCTTTGCCATACCAGTGGAGGTGGAGGCCGGGAACCCGGAGGCCTTGGGGTGGAAACTCCTGGCCGAGTAGGTTGATCATCAGGCTGAGCCCTCGCGGGCGGGTCGAGCCTAAGGGCCAGCCAAGGATGGCCCTTAGGTGGTTCTCGAACTGGCTCGTCTCAGCCCCCTCGATGGTCCAGTGTCCGGAATTATGGACCCGTGGGGCCATCTCGTTGGCGAGGAGACCCGCTTCGGTCTCGAAGAGCTCAAGCGCAAGGAGCCCGCGGTAGTCGAGATGCTCGAGGATTCTTCGGGCATAGTCTTCTGCAGCAGCCTGCAAGGAGGGGCTAACTTGGGGGGCAGGCGCTCGAGAGATCCGCAAAATTCCCCCTTGGTGATGGTTCTCCACCAGGGGGTAGAACGCGACCTCCCCCAGGCCGCGCACCGCCAGGATTGAGAGCTCGCGACGAAAAGCCACCCATCCTTCGAGGATGAGAGGCCTCCCTCCCAACATCCCCCAGGCTCGAGGAAGATCATCAGGCGACTTCAGCATGAACTGCCCCTTGCCGTCATAGCCCTCCGTGCGGGTCTTCAGCATGGCAGGGGTGCCCAGAACCTCAAGGGCAGCTCGAAGTTCTTCGAGACTCCCCACCGGGAGAAAAGGGGGGGTGGGGATACCAAGGTCCCGGAAGAGCTCTTTCTCCAAGAGGCGGTCTTGAGCTCGCTCCAAGGCGACGAGCGGGGGGGCAAACGGGACCTTCAACTCCTCAGCGAGGGCCCTGAGGATCGGCACCGGAAGCGCCTCAAACTCATAGGTGATCCCATCCAGCCCCTGAGCAAAACGGCGGAGTTCCTCCAGGGTATACTCTCCCGTCCAGAGCTCAGCCACCTCCTTGGCCGGAGCCTCCTTAGAGCGGTCGAAGCAGCGGAGACGAAGGCCCAAGGGATGAGCAGCCAGGGCCAGCATCCGCCCCAGCTGCCCACCGCCTAAAACACCCAGCACTTACCGCGCCGGGGACATGACCATGTTCATGTCCCGCCCCACTAGCTCTGGTCGAAGCTCGACCACCGCCAACCCCTCGAGGTCCTTAGCCACCCGCTCCAGAAGCTTGGAGCCCATCTCGGTATGAGCCATCTCCCGACCTCGGAACATGATCGTGACCTTGACTTTGTGCCCTTCTTCGAGGAATCGGCGCACGTGGTTGAGCTTGACCTGATAATCGTGGTCATCGATCTTGGGTCGCAGCTTGATCGACTTGATCTCAGTACGCTTGGCCTTCTTCCGGGCATCTTTATCGGCCTGCTGCTGCTCATAGCGCCATTTGCCATAGTCGAGCAACCGCGCTACCGGGGGCACGGCATTCGGCGAGACGAGCACCAAGTCGTATTCCCGCTCCTGGGCCAAGCGAAGGGCTTCCTTCGTGTCCACAACTCCTAATTGAGCCCCATGCTCATCGATCAAACGAACCTGACGAACCCGAATCTGCTCGTTGACCGGTACTTCTTTGACCGCTATAAGTCACCTCCAGCGGGACTTCCGCCTCCACCAGTCTACACAAAGCCGCCCACTCCCGCCAAGATAGAACCATGGTCAAGAAAGAACGAGTCGGGCGAACCCTGATCCTGCGCCTCGACGACCCCAAACGGCGCAACCCCCTCTCCCAGAGTCTCATCCAGAAGCTTCTCGAAGCCCTCGACGAGGCTGAAGCAGACCCCGAGGTGCGAAGCCTGATCCTGACCGGCGAAGGCCCAGCCTTCTCGGCGGGCGCCGACCTCGAGGCCCTCCAGCGCCTTCGGGAGCAAAGCGCTGAGGAGAATCTAGAAGACTCCAAGAGGCTGATGCGGCTCTTTGTGAGAGTCTATACCTTTCCCAAACCCGTCCTCGCCGCTCTCAACGGACCGGCAATCGCTGGCGGGGCGGGTCTTGCAAGCGTCTGCGATCTCGTGGTGATGAGCCAGACCGCCAAGCTGGGCTATACCGAAGCGCGCATCGGCTTTGTGGCTGCTTTGGTTGCTGTTTTTCTGCTGCGTATGGTCGGCGAGCGCCAGGCCCGCGAGCTTTTGCTGAGCGCTCGGCTGATCTCGGCCGAAGAAGCCCTCGCGCGAGGACTGGTCAACCGAGTGGTTCCCCCCGAAGAGCTCCTCCCTCAAACTCTGTCCCTTGCCCAGGAGCTCGAGGCCAACTCGCCCACCTCGCTGAGCACCACCAAGGAGCTCCTGAGCCACCTCTCAGGCCTTGGGCTCGATGAGAGCCTCCGTCTCGCCTTGTTTGCCAATGCCTGGATCCGCCAGGGCGAGGATTTGGCTGAGGGACTGCAGGCGTTCTTCGAACGCCGCCCTCCTCGCTTTTGAGGGGTTTAGAGATCACAGCCTTTGCTCCGCTTAATCGCTACAGTAAAAACTGATGGCTATTTTTGGCGACCTCGAGAGCATACCGATCCCCGATCTCCTCTCGCTCTTGCAAAACCGCAGCGGGACGTTAGAGCTAATTCTAGGACCTCGCCAGCATGTTCAAATCGGCCTCGATCACGGGAAGGTGCTCTGGGTCAAAGAAGGAGGCCGGCTACTCGATCCCCTTCAAGCTCGATCAACCCTCATCACCGCCCTCCACGCCCGCCACGGGGGCTTCGAGTTCCACCCCCATACTCCTTCCGAAGGCTCTGAACCGCTTGGTTGGTCTCTCGAGCAGCTCCTCCTCTCCCTCACCGCCTTTCAAGATGAGCAGGAGGCCTATCAGGAAGCTCTTCCCGATCCTAAGACCCGCTTCCAGGCCACTGGTCTTGAGATCATGCTCGATGAACCCCTCCACTCGTTCTGCCAGCAGGCTCATCCATTCCTTGCCCAGGGAGCCTCAGCAGAAGAGCTGGCTCAGCGCCTCGGCCTTCCCCTCGATGAGGTGCGCTTCTACCTCCACAAGCTTCGCCTGCTCGGGCGAATCACCCCTGTGCGGGCCTATCAAGCACAACCCCCCACCCCTCAGCAGCAAGGGTTCTTCCACAGGCTTCTCCACGCTTTGATTGGGAGGAGCACATGAGCCCTCTCAAAGTGATCGTCTCTGGACCGGTAGGGGCCGGCAAGACCACACTCATCCAGACCCTCTCCGAGATCCCAGTCGTAGAGACCGAAGAGCTTGCTAGCGAACAGATCGGCAAGCAGACCACCACGGTGGGCCTTGACTTCGGGCTTTTGAGGCTGGATGGGGTACCTATCCATCTCTTTGGAACTCCGGGGCAGGAGCGCTTTAGCTTTGTCTGGGATGTCCTCCTTGAAGGAGCCTTAGGTCTGGTGCTCCTCATCTCAGGGGCAAGACCGCAGGATTTTCCCAGGGCCCGTAAGATCCTCGAATACCTAACCAGCCGGCATCCGGTTCCCTTTGTCGTGGGGGTCACCCACCAGGATATACCCAAAGTCTGGCAACCCGAGGAAGTCGCCCACTACTTTCAGCTTCCTCAAGAGCAGGTGATCGGTATGAATGCCAAAAGCCGCTCGAGCGCCCTTCAGTCCCTGGTTCGCATCCTCGAACTGATCGAGGGAAAGACCCAAGATGCTCGTTGAGCAGGTCATTCTCGCCCACCTCGACTACCTTAACCAGATCGTGGACTTTGTCGAGGGAAGAAAGCCGGAAGCTCAGACCCGCTCGCACACCGAGTGTACCTTAGGGCGCTGGCTGGCCGGAGAAGGCCAGGAGCATCGAGAAGCCCCTTGGTTCGATGAGCTCTTCGAACGACATCGCCGCTTCCATGAGGTGACCCAAGCTGCCGTCCAATTAACCCAAGAAGGTCGGGGGGCTGAAGCCCAAGAAAAGGTCAACGAAGCCTATCAGCTCTTCAGTTGGATTGAATCCACGTTGCTCAATCTTTGAAAGGAGTCTAGTATGAGTCGTCAAGAAGCTCTTCAGGAAACACTTCGCCAACTTCGCTCGGCGATCCCCGAGGCCTCAGGGGCTATCGTGGCCAGCACCGATGGACTGCCCCTCGCCTCCGACTTACCCGAGGGAGAATCGACCCGCTTAGCCGCGATGGCCGCTACTGCTTTGGGTTTAGGCAAGCGCATCGCCCAGACCGCTGGTCTAGGTCCCCTGGACGAGGTGGTCATCCGCGGCAAGCAGGGCTATCTGGTGGTCTATAGCGCGGGAGAGCGCGGCGTGCTCGCCGTCTCAGCCCCCCGTGAGGTCAACCTCGGCCTGATCCACCTTGAAGCGCGCGAAGCAGCCCAGCGGCTGAGTGAGGTGCTGAGCTTAAGAGAAGCTTGAGGTCCACGACCGAACCGCTTGCCGGGCCCTTGCTTGGGCTTGGAATGCGGCAAAGGCCAGCTGGCTTTGGAGGCGAGCTGGCACCCTCCCTCCTCTCGCTTCGAACGCACCCAGGAGCCTGAGCTGAAGGCGGAGGTCGCTGAGTTGACCGAGCTCATCTTGGAGCCTGACTAGATCCTCAGCCTCTAGCTGGAGCCATTCCTTTGCATAGCGGAGACGGCGGATCCTCCTTCTTAGGATGTGGAGTTCTTCTGGGCTTTGAGCTTTGAGATGCCGCCTCACTCGATGCTTCAAGGCTTCGAGGTGCCCTTTTGCCTCCTTATAAGCAAAAGGAGGCATCCAGGTCAAAGCTTCTTCCACTCCTCGGCGCCGAGGATGCTCAAGGTCGGTCCAAAGCGCCTCCCAGGCTCGAGCAAGCTCGTCCGTCAACCACTTCTGGAAGCCAGTGAGCCGGATCCCCTTCCCCAGCCCTAGGTCCCGTACCCTTCCCGCACGGTGCTGAAGCCACCTGAGATCATCGTTCAAAATCTGCCAGTCACCCAGCCAGAGCCAGACCCTCAGGCGGCGCGCTGCCTGGCGGAGTAGGTGAACGCTCTCGAGATCTCCTTTGAAGCTTCCCGCCACCCCCTCGCGCCATCGCTCTCGCCAGGGCTCCGGGCTCACCACCACTGGGGTGGGATGAGGGCAAGGAGCTCCATGCCCCCCCGCTGCCAGCTCCCCTTGAGCCACACCAAGCCTCCTTTGCGGATCGGAAACTCCTCCCGCTCTCCTCTCCAAAGCCAGCTCACCAGCTCGCCCAGCCAGGGCTGGTGGCCCACCAAAGCGACCCGCTCCCCCGTCAAAGGGGGGAGCTCTTGCCATGGGTGGGCCAGCCAGGGCGCCACCTCGCTTTCCCCTCTGACCAAAGGCATCAATGCCTCAGCGGTCTCCACCGCCCGACGCAAGGGGCTGTGGAGCAGTCGATCCCAACGAATGCCCAGGTGATCGAGGGTTTTGACTGCTCTGCGAAGCGTCTTCCAGCCTTCTGAGCTTAAAGGCCTCGCTTCATCGGGTACCCCGTCTAAGGCCTCGGCGTGGCGGATGAGGTAGAGCTCCACAGCACCTCCAGGTCTTTCCCATAGGCTTGGCGCACCAAAGAGGCTTGTTTGCGGACCTCGACCAGCTCGACCCAGGGCTCACTCTCCGCTTCGAGCTGGAGGCGGATTCGATCCGCCTCCAGCTCTGCCCGCACGGCCCGCACCCGACCCACTCGAGAACGCTCCAGATACTCTGCCAAACGGAGCAGCGGGGTGAGCAAGAGCAGCGTCCGCTGCCCCTCTTTGCCTAGCAGCTTTCGATACGCTCCTGGCTGGGGTTCACCCTTACGGTGATAGCGGACCAAAAGGGCCAAGAGCGCTTGTTCCGCGTGGCTTAGCCCAGGCAGAGCCCCGCTCAGGATCAAATAAGCTCCGTGCTTGTGGTGATCGTAGTAACCCACGCTCATGCCAATATCGTGCAAGATGGCGGAGTCGTCCAGAAGTCGCTGAGCCCTGGCATCCAGCCGGTGGAGCGGCCTGAGGTCTTCGAAGAGCGTGCGTGCAAATGCTCGGACCCGCTCGATGTGGCGGGGGTCCTGAGGATAGTGCGCTAAGAGGTTGTCCACCGCGAAGCGGCGAACCTCCGGGATGAGGTGGGGGGGAGGAAGGAAGGATTCGTAGAAGAGGCCTTCCCGAATCCCCTGACCGCTGACCCAAAAGCCTTCCCACCCCCCTTCTTCAAGAAGGGTCTGATAGACCAGACCCGCAGCCACAACGGTATCGGCCCGATCCTCCTGAAGCCCAGCAAGACCGACACGCTCCTTCGTCGTGAGGCTCAGCAGCTGCTCGTTGAGCTCGCTCAACTCCTCCCGATCCACAAAGTATTGGTGGACGAGATCTAAGGGGTAGGCCTTGAGTTTCTGCAGCATCCGGGCCAGGGCCCGAGCACTTCCCCCCATAGCCACCAGGGGAAAAGGTTCTGCCCGGGCCTGGGCCAAGGTGTGGCGGAGCTGACGGCGCACCTCAGCCCGCAGCGCTTGAACTTCTGACTTCTTCGGCGGATCCGAAAGGAAGAGCTCGCTCAGGCGAAGAGCACCCAAAGGATAAGAGCTCCCTTCAGCATAGGACCTCTGGATCATGCGGGACAGCTGCAGGCTGCCGCCACCCAGATCGACAACCCAAGCTTCCTCTAGGGCAAAGCTATTGGCAACGGCGCGGACACCCAAAGCAGCTTCTTCCTCACCCCCGATCACCTGAACCTCAAGGCCTAAAGCCTCGACTTGGCGGAGGAACTCCTCTCGGTTCGCAGCTTCCCGCAGCGCGCTCGTCGCGATGACTTTGAGCTTTGGAAGCCCCGTTGCGCGGGCGAAGTCGGCGTATAGGCGCAGAGCGGAGAGAGCTCGCTCCTGAGCAAGGGGGCTCAAGCGGCCTGTTTCGGCTAGTCCCTCGGCTAATCGGAGCGACTCTCGAATCTCATCGATGAGGCGGTAGTGGATGCCGGGTTGATAGGCATAGACGACGAGGCGGCTGGTTCCCGAGCCGAGGTCCACGATGCCCAGGCGCTCCAGCTCAGCGCACCCCCTCCTGGGCCAGCTCCTGGGCGAGCTTGGCATACTCCGGCCGCCCCATGAGGGCGTAGGTATACTCCTTGCCGAGCTCTACTCCCGGTTGATCAAAGGCATTGATCTCCCAAAGCTCTCCCAAGAAGGCCGTCTGCCACATCAGGTGCTGGAGGAGCCAGCCCAGATGCTCGGCGTCCAGCCGGTCGAGCAGGATCGTGTAGTTGGGCCGGCGCGCCTTAGCGAGGGCATGGGCAGTGGCCTTCGCCTCCGCCGTGAGGAGCTCGAAGAATCGCCGACCGAAGAGGTACGAGAGCTCCTCCAGGCCCTTGACCCCTGGGATCTCCAGATCTTCATCAACCTCTTCAAGGCGGACAAAGGCGATGAGCTTATCAAAGGGCCCCTCGCGAAAGAGCTGGACTTGAGCGTGCTGATCCGTGGTTCCCACCGCGCGAAGCGCGGTGGTTCCTGCGTAGACTTCTCCTCCCCGACGCCCTTTCGCCTTGCCCAGCGATTCGTCGTGGAGCTGAACAAACCAGTCCGGAAGATAGCGCAGCCGACTCGAATACGGCATCAACACACTGATGTTGTGCCCTCGACGAGCAAAGAGGTGCTGGATCAGGGCCGTTTGAGCTGGGGGATTCTCCCTGAGAGGGCGCTGAGCTTCCTGATTGGCTCGGCGGGCCCCCCGATGAAGCGCATCGAGGTCAACCCCAGCAAAGGCCAAAGGCAACAAACCCACCGGACAGGTCACGCTGTAGCGCCCCCCCACCGAAGGAGGGACCTCAAAGGCGGTGAGCCCTTCAGCCTGAGCATAGGGGCGGAGGACGCCCTTTTGGGGGTCGGTGGTGACCACCACGTGTTCTTTCCAGGCTGTTCCCAACCGCTCTTCCAACCAACGGCGAAAGACGAGGAAGGCCGCCATGGTCTCGGCGGTCGACCCTGATTTGCTGATCACGTTGACTAGGGTCACTGCTGGGTCAAGAGTGCGCAGGAGCTCCAGTACGGGGGCAGGCTCAACGTTGTCCACGAAGTGAAGGCGCACTTCGCCTTTTCCCAGCGCTGCGTCGAGGGCCTCCGCACCGAGCGCTGAGCCCCCTATTCCCAAGACCACCAGCTCTCGCACCCAGCGATGCGCTTCCCGATAAGCCTGAACGGCCTGCCGGGTCGCTTGGTCCTCTGGTACTTCAATCCAGCCAAGCATCGCCTCAGGATCCTGCTTGCGAGCGAGCAAGCGAGCAAGAGCCTGGGCCATGACCTCCTGGTGGGCGTTGAGCTCCTCTTCCCATCGAAGGCCCCGGTCAGGACCGAGACGCTTCTGGTCGATATTGGCAAGATCTAAGCGGAGCATCGTCCGTCGCGCTGCGGTCTTTCTCCACGCAGCGCTCCCTCCTTGGCTGCATCATAACAGATTGCGTTCGCGCCAACCGGGCTCCAAGGGACTTCGCGGCGCCCCCTCCAGGCAATGACCCAACCGACAAAGATTGGGTAGAGTAAACCTGAGTTTGAGGAAACGACCGTGAAAGGACTGGTACTTTCAGGCGGACGAGGCACCCGGCTTAGGCCTCTCACCCACACGCGAGCCAAGCAGCTCATCCCCATCGCCGGAAAACCCAACTTGTTCTACGCAATCGAAGACCTCGTGGCCGTGGGAATTCGGGAGATCGCCATCGTGATCAGCCCAGAGACGGGCCAGGAGGTACAGGAGACCCTCGGAGATGGGACGCAATTCGGCGCCCGCTTCACCTACTTGCTCCAGCCAGAACCTCTGGGTCTTGCCCACGCCGCAGGCCTCGCTGAGGAATTCGTAGGCTCTGAACCCTTTGTGATGTACTTGGGAGATAACCTCCTCTCGGGCGGCATCGCTCACCTACGCCGAGCCTATGAGGAGCAGCGCCCGGCCGCCGCCATCCTCCTGACTCCGGTCGAGGATCCCCGCGCGTTTGGGGTCGCCCTACTCAACGAGCGAGGCGAGGTGGTGCAGCTCTTTGAAAAGCCTCAGCATCCCCCCTCGAACCTTGCCCTCGTGGGCGTCTACCTCTTCACCCCCGAAATCTTTGAGATCATCCGCGGCCTGAAGCCTTCCTGGCGGGGGGAGTACGAGATCACCGAAGCCATCCAAGGGCTCATCGATCGCCAGCGCCCGGTCATCGCGCTCACCGTGCGGGGTTGGTGGAAGGATACCGGGCGACCTGAAGATCTCCTCGATGCAAACCGCCTGGTGCTCTCCCAGATCCAGCGCCGCATCGAAGGCGATCTCGTCGAGAGCCGGGTCGAAGGAGAAGTGGTCGTCGAGAAGGGTGCTCAGCTCGTACGCAGCGTGGTCCGCGGCCCAGCCTACATCGGCCCAGAAGCCCATCTGGAGGACTGCTTCGTGGGACCCTATACCTCCATCGGCCGCAAAGCCCAGGTCCTCCGCAGCGAGGTGGAGTACTCCATTCTGCTCGATGAGAGCCGGATCCTCGACCTCCCCTATCGCCTCGATGCCAGCGTCATCGGTCAGGGGGCCTTGGTCGATGGCTCAGGGCGGGGTCCCCGGCGCCACACCCTCGAGCTGGTCCTGGGTGATCGGAGCCGGGTCCGCCTATGATCCTGCTCACCGGAGGCTCCGGCCGGCTCGGCCGTTTCCTAAAAACCCAGCTTCCCCTCGTCGCCCCCCCTCGAGAAGAGCTCGATCTGCTCAACCCGCAGAGCTTGCGGGCAGCCCTCGAACGCTATCGGCCTGAGGTGATCGTCCACGCCGCTGCTTATACTGATGTCGCAAAAGCCGAGCAGGAGCGGGCTCTATGCTGGGCAACCAACGTTGAGGGAACCCGCTTTCTCGTCCAAGAAGCCAGGGTGCGGGAGATCGCCCTGATCCACATCTCCACGGACTACGTCTTCTGGGGCGATCGGGGGAACTACAAGGAGGAGGATCCCCCAGGACCAGTCCGCAACTACTATGCCCTCAGCAAGCTGGTCGCCGAGGAGATCGCCCGCACGCTCGAGCACCACCTGATCCTGCGCACCAGCTTTCGCCCTTCTCCTTGGCCCTATCCCACCGCTTACGTGGACCTCTACACCTCTCAGGATTATCTCGAGCGCCTCGGCCCCGAGCTCGCCCTTGCCCTTCAGCGCTGGAGAGAAATCCCCTATCATACCCTTCACATCGCCACCGAGCGAAAATCCGCCTACGAACTCGCCCGAAGGACCCGTCCCGACGTTCGGCCAGCCTCGAGACAGGAGGCTCCGGTTGCCCTTCCGGAAGATATCTCGCTCAACACGGAGCGTTGGGGCAAGCTTAAGGCAGAATGGGGCTATGCTTGAGCTTCCTCCCTCGGTCCAAAACGCCTTGAGGTTTCAAAGTTACATCCCTTCCTCCCCTATTCCCGGCGTACAGCTTCAGCCCCTCAAGAAGCATCGCTCGTTGGAGGGGAGTTTCATGGAGCTCTTCCGTCTTCATGAGGGCATGGTCAAAGGAGCGGCGGAGTTTGAGCTCCGCCAGCTCTCAGCCTCGTGGGCAGCCCCCCACCGTCTCAATGCGTTTCACCTCCACCCCAAACGCCCCCAGGAAGAGCTGTGGTGCGTCCTTGAAGGGGAGCTCTTGGTCTGGTTGGTCGATGTGCGGACCCCAGAGCTGAGGAAGCAAGCTGTGATCCTCTCCGGCGAGGAGCCCAGCCTGCTCCGCATTCCCCACGGTGTCGCGCACGGCTACCGGGCTGGCACGCGAGGAGCTCTCCTGCTCTATGCGACCAATTCCCCCTTCGATCCTCAAGATCCCAATGAGGGAAGGCTCCCCTGGGATTTCTTCGGCAGTGAGCTATGGGAGGAAGATCGTGGCTAGATCCTTTCACCGGGTCTTGGTGACCGGAGGAGCGGGTTTCATCGGCTCTAACTACGTCCGCTACGCCCTCAAGGTCCACCCCGAGTGGCAGATTACCGTCCTCGACAAGCTCACCTATGCAGGCAACCGAGCCAACCTCGCTGGACTTCCCATCCGGTTCATCGAAGGGGACATCGCCGACCCTGAAGCGGTGCGGGAGGCCTGCCGGGGAGTCGAGGCCATCCTCAACTTTGCCGCCGAGAGCCATGTCGACCGCTCGTTGCAAGATCCTCGGCCCTTCATCCGAAGCAACGTCGAGGGAACTTTGATCCTCTTAGAGGAAGCTCGCCGGCTCGGCATCCGCTTTCTACAAGTCTCCACCGACGAGGTCTACGGCGACCTCTCTGGGATTCAAGGCCATTCCAAGGAAGAAGACCCTTTGCGCCCTAGAAGCCCCTATGCAGCCAGCAAAGCGGCCGCTGAACACCTCGTACACAGCTACTTTGTCAGTTACGGCCTGGATGCGGTGCTGACCCGGGGATCGAACACCTATGGCCCCTACCAGTACCCCGAGAAGATCATCCCTCTCTTTATCCTCCGCGCTCTCGCCGACGAGCCGCTTCCCCTCTATGGAGATGGGAGCGCGGTCCGAGACTATATGCACGTCGAGGATCACGCGGCAGGCATCGACCTCGTCCTCCACCAAGGAGCAAGTGGCCAAGCTTATAACTTAGGCGCTCGGGAGCAGATTTCGGGTCGGGAGGTTGCCGAGCGCATCTTGGATCTTCTCGGTAAACCCCACTCCCTGATCCGCTCAGTCCCCGACCGTCCTGGTCACGACTACCGCTACTCCGTCGATCCCTCGCGGGCTGAAGCGTTGGGCTGGCAGCGACGCTGGAGTTTCGAGGAGGGCCTGGCTGCCACCGTGCGCTGGTATCAAGAGCACCCGAGGTGGTGGGATTGATCCGGCTCGACCCTCGCCCAGTTGCCCGCATCTGGGGCGGAGGGCGCTTTGGCCGGCTTGCCGAGGGCCCAGTTGGGGAGCTCTGGCTCGCAGATCTTAAGAACCTGGTCGCTGAAGGTCCTTATGCGGGGAAAACGGTCGAAGAGCTGTTACGGGACCTAGGCCCCGAACTCCTGGGGGCTGCTTACAGCCGCTTGGGTCCCGACCTTCCCCTCATGGCCAAGCTCCTCGATAGCGGAGCCTGGCTCTCCGTTCAAGTCCATCCCCCCGAAGCTTTGGCTCCTCCGGGAGCGCACGGCAAAGACGAGGCGTGGTACATCCTCGAAGCCGCACCGGGAGCCGAGATCATCTACGGGCTCACATCCCCCCTCACACCTGAGGCGCTAGCGGAGACCGCCCGCTCAGGCGAGCTCGATGCGTTCCTGAAGCGCGTTCCGGTGCGTCCTGGGGAACTGTGGTACCTGCCCGCCGGCCTCATCCACGCTCTGGGCCCCGGTCTCCTTGTCTACGAGGTCTCTCAGCGTTCTGAGATCACCTACCGCCTCTACGACTACGGGAGGGATCGCCCCCTCCACCTGAACGAGGCCCTCCAGGTAGCCCACCGGCAGCCCCTACCTCCTGCCGCTCAGCTCGAGCACCTCGAGGTCCGGCTCCTCGAAGGCCCCATCTCCCTAAGTGTCCCTCAGTTCGGGCTGCTCAGCCAGCTCTCCCTAAAAGCCCCTACATACATTGTCGCCGCCGGGGAGCAGCTTGAACTCCCCGGCGGGCGTTGGATCCTGGCTTGGTCTAAGGCTTGAACTTAGCGATAGGACGAGGGTGGCTATCGACAAACGCCGCGATGTCCCAAGCCTCTTGAGGTGTGATCGTGTAGGGCTCTCCCAGAGGCATATTGCCGCGGATAAAGGCGGCCAGCTTCGAGACCTTATGCATCCCTGCGCCAGTGTTATAGGAGTGAGGTCCCCAAAGCGGCGGGAAGACGTAGCGCCCATTCTTCATCTGCCCCTGACCATCCGGCATATGGCAGACCGCGCACTTCTCCTGGTAGAGGACAGCCCCTTCTTTGGGATCCGGCGTGAGCTTGGGAAGCTCTGGATAGCCCCGCCCGGGGAGGGTCGTCTGAATCGGCAGCCCCTTGGCCAGCCAGGCAGAATAAGCCTCCAGAGCCTTCAAGGTCGTGCTGTTGAGCGGTGGGGGAGTTCCGTTCTCGCTGAACTTGAAGCAACCCTGCAGGCGCTGCTGATACGAGTTCACCTGGTGGTTCTTCGTCCGGTAAGCAGGATAGTGGGCATAAGCGGCCCAAAGAGGAGCAGAATAGGCCAGCTTACCGGCATCGAGATGGCAGTTGCTGCACTCGAGGCCATCCCCCACGTACTTTGCCGCGTAGACGGTGGTCTGGGTAAAGATGAGATAGCCGAGACGAACCAGTTTACCATAGGGTCCCTTGAGCGCCTCCATCTCCTGATAGGTAGGCGCCATATAGTGGACCTTGGAGAGCAAGGCCTCCAGCTGCTGAGACGTAACCGGGTTCGGCAAGACGTCTTCGCCCTGCAAAGAGGCCAGACCAACCCCCCCCAGGGCAAACAGGAAGAGAAGGATCTTGCGCATCAGTGACCTCCAGGAGCAGGGAGATTGTTCAGATAGTCGGCAACGGCCTGGACCTCTTTGGGGGTGAGCTGGACAGCGACCGCCCGCATCAACCCTTCGGGATCGTTGTGGCGAAGGCCCTTTTGCCAAGCTTCGAGCTGAGCGACGATGTAGCTCGCGTGCTGATCGGCGATCGCCGGGAAGACCGCTCCGATGCCTCCGAGGTCCTCGGTATGGCAAGCGGTGCAGCGGGGAACCCAGGTCTTATACCCCTTGCGAATGCCGTGGTAGACAATCTGCTCGCCAAGGGCTAGCAAGGCGGGACTTGCTTGGACCTTCGAGACCTGAGGCACAGGCAGAGAGGCCAAATAGGCGGCAACTGCCTTCATCTGACTCAAGCTCATCGCCTTGGCGATACCCTGCATCAGGGGATTGATCCGAGTCCCATACTTAAACGCCTCGAGCTGAGCGACGATGTAGTCCGCGTTAAGGCCGGCGATTCGGGGGAAACCCGCTGCTCCGCTTCCCTGACCATTGACCCCATGGCAAGAAGAGCAGGGCACGATCCCCGGAGCCCCTTGGGTATAGAGCTGCTCGCCGGGATTTGGACCCGAGCCCAGAACGAAGAAGGCAAGGCCCAAACCAAGCAGGGGAAGCAACCAAAGGGTGTTCCTTCTCATTGAACTCTCCTCTATTGCTTATCCATTCTAGCCTAACTTGCTCCTCATCCAGCACCAGGGCTCATACCATTTTGTAATGAAGCGCATCAACAAAGATATGCATCTAAACCTCCCCCATTACCCGTATAGCTCGACGTGAGTGGACTTGGCTTCTCCGGGCTTTTAGAAACCATCCCCCTTCCCGAGCTGCTCTACATTCTCAGCGCGAGGCGCCACACCGGCCGCCTAAGCCTCAAGGTCGGTCCCATTCAGCTCCACCTCGATCTACAAGATGGTCTCCTCACTCGCATTCAAGCCCCCTGGGTGCCCAGAACTCGAGCCACTCTGGCTCATCTCGGCATCAACCCTGAACGCCTTGAGGAGATCCTCCTTGACCTTAAAGGAGGGACTGTGCCCTGGCATCGCTCCGAGTACTCAGCCGCTTTTCGGCTCCGCGCTCTTCTCACGCTTCTGCCTCTTTGGGCGGCTCCTGGGCGGTTTCACTTTCAACCTCGTCATGACCCTGCCCCTGCTGGAGGGCTACCTCTTGAAGGCTTCCTGCTCGAACTCAACGAGCGGTGGATGCGGGTTCAAGAGGCCCCACCTCCTTGGGCCACCTACACTTTGCCCCAGGCCATGGCGGCAAGCTTTCGGCTCCCCAAGCTGGAGGTCTCAGAGTGGCGAATCCTAGCTCTGAGCGACCAGGCTCAGCCCCTCATCGTCCTCGGCGCACGGGCTTGGCTTCCTTGGGATGAGCTTGTCCCACTCGTGCGGCGCCTGGAACGCTGGGGTCTTCTCGAATCGCAAGAGGCTGGCCAATTGGCCACCTGCGCCTAAAAACCCTTTCTAGCTAAGCCTCGGTTCCGATGGTCGTGAGCAGTCAAGCGCAGGATCAACGGGCATCCCTTCTGGTCAACTAGACGATAAGATGAGCCCTGGAGGACCCTTATGAACCTTTTTGATGGGCTCATCAGTGGTATCTTTTGGCTCTTTTTGATCTTTACCTTCCTCACCCCCTACCTTCAACGCCAGGCCCTTGAGGCCAGCCGGACTCGCCGCTTGCTCAATTTTGAGCAAAAGCGCAAGAGCCGGGTCATCACGCTGATCCACCGGCAGGAGGCGCTGAGTCTTCTTGGGGTGCCCATCACCCGTTTCATCGATATCGATGACTCGGAGCAAGTACTCCGAGCCATCCGATTGACCGACCCCAATGTCCCCATCGACCTGATCCTCCACACCCCGGGAGGCCTTGTGCTGGCTGCTGAACAGATCGCCTTGGCCCTGCTCAAGCACCCCGCCCGAGTCACAGTCTTCGTCCCCCATTACGCGATGTCTGGAGGAACCCTCATCGCCCTAGCAGCAGACGAGATCGTGATGGATGGCAATGCGGTCTTAGGACCCATCGACCCGCAAATCGGGGAATACCCCGCAGCGAGCCTCCTCAAGCTTGTCAAGACCAAACCGATCGACAAGATCGACGACGATACTTTCATCAAGGCTGACGCGGCGGCAAAAGCCATGGAGCAAGTCACCGAGCTCGCTTACCGCCTCCTCAGCAAGCATCTTGACCCCGAAGCAGCCCGGCAGGTCGCCGAGCGGCTCTCACAAGGTACCTGGACCCACGACTATCCGATCACCGCTGAAGAAGCTCAATCCCTTGGGCTCAAAGTCTCGACCCAATTTCCCTCCGAGCTGCACGAGATCATGAGCCTCTATCCCCAAGCCCAGATGCGCCGGCCGAGCGTCCAGTACATCCCCCTCCCCTATCGCAAAGGCGGAGGCGAGTAGCGGGTCATTGCGTAATTTCGTAACTTATCGTAAGCATTAATAAATGACCGCTATCGCTGATCCTTGGCCGGAACTCCCAATCTTCTACGGAGGCGATTACACTCCCGAGCAATGGCCCCCTGAAGTCTGGAAGCACGACGTCGAGCTCATGCAGGAAGCGGGGGTCAACCTCGTCACCTTGGGTGTCTTTGCCTGGTCCTGGCTGGAACCCCAGCCCGGCGTCTATCGCTTTGAGCCGCTCGATCAGGTGCTCGATCTCCTTCACCAAGAGGGCATCAGGGTCTGCTTGGGCACCGGCACCGCCGCTCCTCCCCCCTGGCTTGCCCACCTTCACCCGGAGATCCTTCCGGTGACTCGGGAAGGGGTGCGGCTCGAGATTGGCTCCCGTCAACACTTCAATCCCTTGAGCCCTGCTTATCAGGAAGCCGCCGAGCGGCTGGTCCAAGCCCTGGCAACCCATGTCCAAGGCCACCCTGCACTCACCCTCTGGCACGTGAGCAACGAGATCGGCTGCCACGTCTTTGAAGACTTCTCCGAGACATCAGCCCGAGCGTTTCGGCGCTGGCTCAAGGGGCAGTATGGCTCTCTGAAGGCACTCAATGAGGCCTGGGGCACAATGTTCTGGAGCCAGCAGTACACTGACTGGGAAGAAATCCAGCCCCCCAGGGCCATGCCCACGTTCCCCAACCCCAGCCAGCTTCTGGATTGGCGGCGCTTCTGGAACCAAGCGCTCCTTGAAAGCTACCTCCGAGAGCGGGACATCCTCCGGGCAATTGATCCCAAGACTCCCGTGACCACCAATTTCTTTGGCCTGCATCGGCCGATTGATGCCTGGAGCTGGGCCCCCGAGCTCGATCTCATCGCCCACGACAGCTACCCAGATCCCGCCTCACCCAGTGCAGCGGCCGAAGCAGCCCTCCAGGCCGACTTCATGCGGAGCTTGCGCTCCCAACCCTGGATACTCATGGAGCAGGCACCCGGACGAGTGCAGTGGCGCGCCGAGAACCGGCTCAAGCCACCCGGGGTGATGAGACTCTGGAGTCTCCAGGCCGTGGCTCGCGGTGCTCGAGGGGTCATGTTCTTTCAATGGCGGGCTTCCCGCCAAGGAGCCGAGAAGTTCCACAGTGCGATGGTGGGACATGTGGGAGCCCAGGGAAGGACGTGGTCGGAGGTCCAAGGACTCGGTCGGGAACTTCGCCGTCTTGGCCGCTTGGAAGCCCGGGTGGAGGCCCAAATTGCGATTCTCTTCGATTGGGAGAACTGGTGGGCCCTCGAGCAAGAAGCCCATCCCTCACAAAGGCTCAACGCCCTCGATCAGCTGAGAGCCCACTATATCCCCCTCTGGGAGCACAACCTTACGGTGGATTTCGCTCACCCTTCGGCAGACCTCTCAGCTTATCGGCTGGTCATCGCGCCCAACCTCTACCTCACCCGTAAGAGCTGGAGCAGCAACCTGGAAGGCTACGTCGCAGCTGGGGGTCACTTGCTCATCTCCTGCTTCAGCGGCATCGTCGATGAGCATGATCAGATCTGGCTTGGAGGCTATCCAGGCCCATTACGTTCCTTGCTCGGGGTGTGGATTGACGAGTTCGAGGTCCTTCCACCAGGAATCCAGCGCGTTGCTGGAGAGGGGGGCACCTGGGCTTGCGACCTTTGGGCAGATCTGATCCACCTCGAAGGGGCCCAATCAGTATGGCGATATACCGAAGGCTATTCTCGGGGTCTACCGGCCCTCACGGTTCACCGCTTTGGGCAAGGCCAAGCCTGGTACTTAGGGACCCGTCCTGAGCCACAGGGGATGAGTTGGTTGCTTCGTCGGCTCGCCGATGGAGCAGGAGTCGAGCCTATAGCCCCTCCAGGCCTCGAGGCCATTCGCCTCAAGGACCCGAGCGGTCCCGTGCTCGTTCTTCTCAATCACGGCGAAGACCTCATCCACCTCCCCCTGGAGGAGCCGATGGTCGACCTGCTCAGCGGACAACCCTACAGCGGCATCTGCTCGCTTGGAGGACGCGAAGCACGCTGGCTTCGGGCATCTAGGAATCCAAGAGGAAAGGGAGTATCGTAAGGAAAGAAGGAGGTGGGTGTATGGCAGTGAACGTGGGCACTACCGATCGGGTGATCCGGGTCATTCTGGCGGTGATCCTTCTCATCCTCGCCTTTAAGGTCTCCAGCGCCCTTCTAGGATGGATCTTGGGGATTGTGGGGGTGGTCCTCCTGCTCACTGCGATCACCGGGGTCTGCGGCCTCTACCGCCTCTTTGGGATCAGCACCTGCCCGGTCAACCCTAAGAAAAACTAGCCTTCTCGATTTAAGATGGGGCCCGTGAAGGGCCCCATCGGTGTCTTTGATTCGGGTGTCGGCGGCCTCACCGTCTTACAAGCTCTACAGCGGGCCATGCCCGGGCAGGATTTTATCTACTTCGGAGATACCGCTCGGGTCCCTTACGGATCAAAGCCGCCCGACATGGTGGCCCGCTTTGCCTGGGAGATCTCGGGTTACCTCCTTCGCCAGGGAGCCCAGGCTCTGGTTATCGCCTGCAATACCGCCAGTGCGGTTGCCTATCCAACCCTTGCCCACCACCTTTCGGTACCGGTCTATAGCGTTCTTGAGCCAGCAGTTGCAGAAGCCCGCGCCCACGGCGGGCGCATCGGGCTCATCGGTACGGCAGTCACTGTAGCCAGCGAAGCCTATCAGCGCCATCTCCCCCACCTTTGGGCCCAAGCCTGCCCCCTGTTTGTTCCCATCGTCGAAGAAGGGCTCTGGGCGGATGGAGTGGCCCACTTAGTCGCCGCCCATTACCTCAAAGAGGCTCCTCCCCTCGATGCCCTCATCCTGGGCTGCACGCACTACCCCTTGCTCAAACCAGTTCTTGCCGAGCTGTTACCTGGCGTTCGGCTCATCGACTCAGCAGAAGCGCTCGCGAAGGTGGTGGCCTCAGACCTAGGTCCCCCTTACGGAAGCGGCCAGACCCGCCATCTAGTCACTGGCGATCCGGAGGCCTATGCGCTCCTCGCCCGCCGGCTCAACGTCGAGGTCACCCACGTGGAACGGGTCTCCCTAGAGGAACTCTAAGCTCAGGTCCACTAGACTAGGAGCATGATCGCACTGCTCGAAGAGCTGGCCCAAGCTACCCCCAGCAAGATCCTTTTGGTTGTCCTCGACGGGGTCGGAGGGCTCCCCAGAACCCCAGGCGGCCCCACGGAGTTGGCTGCCGCCCGCACCCCCCACCTAGATGAGCTGGCCCGAAGGAGCAACCTAGGCCTGCTCACCCCTGTGGCCCCCGGCATCGCTCCCGGAAGCGGCCCTGGCCATCTCGCCCTCTTTGGCTATGACCCCCTCCTCCATCAAGTCGGCCGCGGAGCTCTCTCGGCCATCGGCATCGGCGTAGAGCTCGCCCCTGGCGATGTGGCGGTGCGAGGCAACTTCGCGACCCTTCGAGAGGGACAGGTGGTCGACCGACGGGCTGGCCGGCCTTCCAACGAGGAGAACCAGCGGGTCATCGCCCAGCTCCGCCAAGCGATTCCCGAGATCGAAGGCGTCCGGATCGAGTTCTTCACCGAGAGCGAGCACCGCTTTGTGCTGGTCTTGCGCGGGCCAGGCCTCGGAGATCGGGTGAGCGACACCGACCCCCAGAAGACTGGAGTCCCTCCGTTGGAAGCCCTTCCCCTTGGTGAGCAGCCCCAGGACCTCAAGACCGCTCGAATCCTCAACCTGCTGAGCCAGAGGATCCAAGAGGTCCTGCGCAGTGAGCCCCGCATCAATGGGGCGCTCTTTCGCGGTGCTTCGCTCCGCCCCGAATTTCCCTCCATGACCCAGATCTATAAGCTCCACCCTGCCTGCGTAGCCAGTTATCCCATGTATAAGGGGGTCGCCAACCTGGTCGGGATGCAGGTGCTCCCCGTCGAAGGGGAGGAGGATGCCCCTGAAGGCAAACTGCGGGCTTTGCAGCAGCACTGGGAGGAGTTCGACTTCTTCTATCTCCATTTCAAGAAGACCGACTCAACCGGTGAAGATGGGGATTTCGACGGTAAGGTAGCTAAGATCGAGCTCTTCGACCAACTCTTGCCTGAGCTGCTTCAACTCCAACCCCAGGTGCTCGCCATCACCGGAGACCATTCCACTCCCTCCGTCCTACGCGCTCACTCCTGGCACCCTGTACCCCTTTTGATCCTGTCTCCCTACCTCCGCCCCGACCCAGCCACCCGCTTCACCGAGGAAGAAGCCGCCCGGGGAGCCTTGGGCCAGCTGCGGGGCTTGGAGCTCATGCCCCTTCTTCTGGCTCATGCGGGCAAGCTCCAGAAGTTTGGCGCCTGATGTTCCTGAGTCTAGGCTTCTTGCTCCTCTCTTTGGGCCTGGTGTACTGGGCTCTCGGCCCTGGGCGCGCCTGGGGAGTCCAGGGTCTTCGGACCATCGCCGTCCATCCTTGGGGCTTCGCCGGCGTGGTGGGGGGGCTGTATCTCTGCTACGCCTTAGGAGCCGGTCTAGGCCTGGCTGATCCCCAACTCGCCGCTCACTGGAGCGAGCTTGCTGGGCTCTTCGGCCGCCTCCAACCAAGCCGGCTCCCCTTGAGCGCGGGGGGCATCTTCCTTTGGAACTGGTCGCTGGGGCTTCTGCTTACTACCTGCTTGCCAGGACTCTTGTTTGGCCTTCCCTCTTTAGGCTTCAACGCTTTAAGAAACCTAATTCTCGGCTTGCTCCTCTCGCCCCCAGCCATCGGCTGGCACCTCTTCTTGCTCCAGATTCCCACAGCGCTGTTCGAGCTCGGCGGATACGCCTTAGGCGTCTACGGGAGCATGCTCTTGCTCTTCGAGCGAGGCTGGCAACCAGGGGCCTATAGCCGGATCTTGAGCCGAATGGGGGCGGTGCTCTGGCTTGCTACCCTAGCCCTCCTCCTCGCTGCTTGGTATGAGGCCTTCTCGATCGGCTAGAACCACTCCGGACGCCCGCGCACCAAGATCTCCACCTCGCCCGGCCATGGACCCTCAGCCAGGTTGAGAACCTGGGGGGGGCAGCTCGTCACACAAGCCCCGCAACCGGTGCAGAGCCCGGGATCCCACCGGAGCGCAAAGCCTTCGGGCTCCTCAACCCGCTCGATCGCTCCCGTAGGGCAGACGTTGGTGCAGACCGGACAGAGGGTACAGCCCGGCTCAAGGGTGACCCGAGGGCCCTGCGCCGGGCTACCGCGAGCCGCTGCCCGTCGAAGGCGGAGCTCCAAGGGTTCTTCTTCAGCGAGCTCGGGAAGGGGTAGCTCGGGCATCAGGTCGAGGAGCGCCCGCTTAGAGCCACCCAAAAGAGCTCCGAAAAACTCACGGCGGCCCACCCCAGCGGGAGGAAGAGGCTCCTGGCTCAGACTCACCTGAAGACCGGGCTGAAGCTGACGGGCGGCTGCGAGGACTTCCTCGAGGTGCTCGAGGACCTTCGCCCCTCCAATCGGACAGCGAGCGCACTCCCCGTAGACCAGGCGCAGCGGGTGGCGACGCCCCACCTCGGCGAGCAGACCAGGGGTGAGCTGCCCCAAACAGCGCACCTCCTCCCCTCCTCCCGGAGCTTGAGCGCAGCGGAGAGCCCCTCCTCCTCGCTCCAAAGCCTCTCGCAAGGGAGCTAGGGGATACTCCAACGCGAGGCCCGGGCAAGCGGTCGTGCACAGCCCGCAGGAGGTGCAGCGGACATCATCGATGCGCACCGTCTCCTCGCTGATCTCGACAGCCTGTTTGGGGCAAATCGTCGCACAGCGATCGCAGCCCCCCACCGCATTGCGCACGACCAGGCAGCGGCGAGCGGTGAACCTGGGGGTGGGGTCGGTCAGTTTGAGAAAGACTTTGAGCGCGCCCTCAAGAAACCTCATAGCTACGGGGAAGCAGGTCGCCGAGACTCTCCAGGAAGTGGTCGAACTGGGCAAAGTCCATTTGCTGCTCGTTATCCGAAAGGGCCACCTTCGGGTTGGGGTGAACCTCCACCAAGACCCCGTCCACCCCCGCGGCCAGAGCCGCACGAGCCAGGGGAGCCAGGAGGTCGCGGCGCCCCGCAGCGTGGGTCACATCGACGATGACTGGCAGGTGGCTCTCCTGCTTGGCTAACACTGCAGCAGAGAGATCGAGGGTGTTCCGGGTCCAACGCTCAAAGGTGCGGATCCCCCGCTCACAGAGGATGACCTGAGAATTGCCCTGGGCGAGGATGTATTCCGCTGCATAGAACCACTCCTCAATGGTCGCCGCAAAGCCCCGCTTGAGGAGGACCGGCTTCTGCGACTGACCTACCTCCTTGAGGAGGGCGAAGTTCTGCATGTTGCGAGCTCCCACCTGGAGGATATCGCTATAGCGGGAGACCAGCTCGACCTGACGCGTATCCATGACCTCGGTGACGAAGACCATGCCATAGGCATCAGCTACCTGGCGCCCCAAGCGGAGGGCTGGCTCCCCCAAGCCCTGAAAGCCATAAGGGCTCGTCCTAGGCTTGAACGCCCCCCCTCTGAGCACCCGAATGCCCCGCTCGGCCAGAAAGCGAGCGGTCTGGGTAAGCTGTTCTTCCGATTCGATCGAGCAGGGGCCCGCGATGAGGACCTTCTCTCGACCGAACGTGACCGGCCCTACCCGCACCTGGGTGTCTTGAGGCTGAACCTTGCGGGAGTAAAGGAACTTGCGCTGATCCTGCTGCTCCTCGAGATCAAGGGAAGCTTTGAAAATTTCTTTAAAGAGCCGCCGGATCGTCTCGGCCGGAAAAGGGCCAGGGTTTTCGGCGGTCAGGTAGGCCAGCATCTCTTCTTCCCGCTTAGGGTCATAATGCTCGAGGCCGAGTTCGGTCTGAATCCGGCCAATCTCGCTCACTTTGACTCCTCTCAGCGATAAAAGCCTCAAAAGCTCTCGGTTGATCGCATCGACTTCTTGGCGAAGGCGCTGAATTCTGGGGTCCACGCTCACCTCTTCTAGGACCCTAGGGCCCTTAGTGCCATCCTACCTCAAGCGGGGATTCGCTGCTTTCTTCTCCGCTCCACGAGCCAGGTCACCCCTATCGAAAGAGCAAAGAGGGCCAGCAGGGGGAGGCTCACCAGAGTGAGGCTCACCACATCTGCCGTCGGCGTGATCACGGCCGCCAGGATGACGAGGAGGAGGACAGCCACCCGCCAGTTGCGGATCAGAAACTGAGAGCTTAAAAGCCCCAGGGCAGCGAGCAAGTAGCTCACCACCGGCATCTCAAAGAGGACGCCCATCCCGGCCATAAAGGTGAGGACCCAGCCCACGTAGTTGCCGATCGACAAAAGAGGCCGCGCTGCGTTGCCCAAGAAGCTGACCAGGATAGGGACCGCTACCGGAAGCACGACGTAGTAGGCGAAGAGAGCACCCAGCGTAAAGCTAAAACCCGCTCCTAAGAGGAAGGGAATGGCCATCCTGCGCTCATGGGGGTAAAGGCCTGGGGCGATGAAGGCCCAGAGCTGGTAGCCGGTGAACGGAAGGGCCAAGAGCAACCCGCCAAACCCCGCGATCTTGAGCGAAGTGATCAGAGGATCGAGCAGATTGTGAAAGACGAGGAGCTGATCGAGCGCGAGCTTATGAGCAAGGGCGTAGGCTTGCAGGGGGCGCTCCAAAAGATCGAGAAGACGAATCCGAACTTCCCAGGCTACTGCAGCCATGAGGAGCCAGATCAAAGCAGACCAGAGGATCCTACGGCGAAGTTCCTCGAGGTGCTCGAGGAGAGGAGCCTCCTTCACATCTCACTCCTTAGGCTCTTCCTGAGGAGGCTCCTCCCCCTGAACGCCCTGACGGAACTCCCGAACCGAGCGACCGATCCCCTTAGCGAGCTGAGGAAGCTGCTTGGGCCCAAAAAAGAGCAGGGCAAGCGCGATGATGACCAAGAGATCCTGACCGATGAGCATGAGATCCCCCCTCTTAGTGTACACAAAGGGCCCGGGGGATTCCCCGGGCCCTTGCTTCAACGCAGCGCCCCATTCAAGCCTTCGGGGAAGAATCCGCCGCGCTTCGAACCGCCTAGGTAGACGACTTTGAGCACCTGGGCGACTGTGCGCGAAAAGGCAACCCCGTTCGCGTTGTCGGAGACGATGTTGGCTTGGCCGTCGACCACAATCGGTCGCCCCTTACCATCTGCATCGCGGACCTTCTCGATCGCATCAGCGATCCGGCGCACCTCTGGGCCGAGGCCGTAGAGGACCGAGCGAATTGCCCCAGCGTGATACGCCTCGACCGCCAAGATCCCTGCCGCATTGGCGAGAACCACCTGCTTGTTGGTGATGAGGGGGGCCGCCCCGTTGTAGGCAGTCACCCCCACATCCTCAAACACAAAAGCTCCCAGGAGGAAGTTAACCTGGTTGGCAAAGGGGTTGAAGGAACTCCCTAAACCTGCAGCTTGGGCGGCAGCATTAAAGCTGTTCACTAAGTCGATGGCCGGGCGATCGACCGGGGTCCCTCCGAGTTCCTTGATGGCTGCCCGCAAGAACTCGACGTGGTGCTTTTCATCCCGGGTGATGTCCTCAGCATAGCCTTGGAAGTCCGGATTGGTGAAATTGACCCGAGTCTGGCTGGGCACTGTGACCGGTCCCGGGTAGGCTCCAAGATCCTCAGGGGGCAGACCCTGACCCGTCGTCGCCCGGAGGTAGAACTCCGCCTCCAAGTACTCGAGGTTCAGAGCGAAATTGAGGATTGCAAGATCCTGATCGGTGTTTTGAGCCTCCGTCAGGCTCGGGGCGCAAGAAGCCAGCACCCCTCCCAAAGCCACACCGGTACCCACCCATCCCAACTGCTTGAGCGCCTCTCGACGATTCGGCATCTTTCCTCCTTGAGGTGGGGCCCTTCACCTCTTCGAAGCGCTTCAAGTACCCTTACGCAGAGCCTTGAGGTTTGGATGTCCCCCTCTTGCGGCGCCGATATCCCTCGATCGTTCGCTGCCGCTCTCGAGCGATCGCTAAGGCTTCTTCGGGAACATCTTGGTGGATCACGCTTCCCCCCGCAATGAAGGCCTCCTGACCGATCTGAAGAGGAGCGATGAGCAAGCTATTCGAGCCGATGAACGCTCGTGGACCGATCACGGTGCGGTGTTTGCGCTGACCATCGTAGTTCGCCGTGACCACCCCAGCCCCGATGTTGCTCTCCTCGCCCACCTCGGCATCACCGAGGTAGGCCAGGTGGCCAGCTTTAGCTCCACGCCCGAGACGGGCGTTTTTGACCTCGACGAAGTTACCCACGTGGGCCGCTTCCTCTAGATGGGCTCCTGGGCGGAGGTGAGCAAAAGGACCGGCATCTGAACCCGCCTCCAGAACGGCTCCTTCGGCCACCACGTGCGCTTGAATTCGGACCCCAGCACCGACTCGGGTATCGGTCAAGATGCTGTAGGCTCCGATTTCCGCCCCCTCCTCGACGCGGGTCGTCCCTCGCAGAATGACCCCAGGCCAAAGGAGCACATCAGAAGCGAGCTCGACTCCAGGCTCCAAATAGATCGTCTCGGGAAGGATCATCCGCACCCCCCACTCCATCCACTGTTGCCGGAGCCTGGAGAGCAAGATTGCCTCTAGGCGAGCGAGCTGATCCCGCGAGTTGGCTCCTTGAAGCTCCTCGGGATCTCCCCGAAGCGCGACGATTCGAGCCCCAATCTGACGGTACTTTGCGATGAGATCGGGAAGGTAGTACTCACCGGCAGCATTGGCGTTATCAATTTCCTCAAGGAGCCGCCAGACGTGCTCATCGAAGGCATAGACCCCGGAGTTAACCTCGTTGAGGGCCTTCTGCTCTGGCGTGGCATCTTTCTCCTCGACGCTGCCGAGCACCTCACCCCGGTCATCGCGCAAGATCCGCCCATAACCGCGCGGATCAGGCAGTTCCATGCTCAAAAGAGCCATCCCTGCCCCTACGCGGGCCTGAGCTAGCTGGCGGAGGGTCTCGGGTCGAAGGAGCGGAGCATCGCCTGGCAAGACGAGGATGGTTCCTCGAAACCCCTCTAAGAAGGGACGAACCTGCATGAGGGCGTGAGCGGTTCCCAGGGGCTCGGCCTGCTGGGCCCAAACGAGAGGAAGATCGCTCAAGGCAGATTGCAGCTGGGGGAGCGCCGCTCCACCGACCACGATGACCGGGTCAGCACCGCTCGCCAGAGCTGCTTCCACCCCATAGCGGAGCAGCGGGCGGCCGAGCAGGGGGTGAAGGACTTTGGGGACTCGAGAGCGCATCCGGGTTCCTAGGCCCGCTGCTAGAAGGACTGCTGCGTAGCTCATCCCCGCTTCCCTTTCTGAGGAGCCCTTGCCACCGCTGGGGCTCTTCTTCCCTGAGGCAGCCGGCGCAACATGATGAGTGCGAGAGGAATGAGGATGATGGAGACAAGCTGGGTGGCGGTCAAGAAGCCAATTCCGAGGTAGGTGTTGTCATAGACTTTGACCCACAAGGGATTGAGACGAAAGGTCTCTTCGAAGACTGAGCGCAAAATGCTATACCAGAGCACCAAGTTCCAAAAGACGTAGCCAAAGGCTCGTTCCTGCCGAAGCCAGCGGTAGGCCAGAATGAGGAGGACAACCCCGATCAAGGCCCCAAACAGCTCGGTAAACCAGACTGGACCCCGAACCACCGGTCCCGGGCAAGGGCTATAGGCCAAATGCTGAAGAGGGACGCAGAGTCCGGGATATCCCGTCGCCCAGACTGGCCAGGTGATCGTGAGGGGGAAGAACCCCGAAGGACCAAACAGATGGGTCAAGCGACCTGAAGTATCCGCCCCATTCATGATGTTGCCCAACCGACCCGCGATGATGCCGATCGCAATACCCGGCACCACCGCATCGAGATAGGGCAGGGTCGGCGTTCCATAGCGGCGATGAAAGTACCAAATCGCCACCAATCCCCCGAGAATCGCTCCGTGGATCGAAAGACCGCCATGCCAAATGTACAGTGCCTGGATTGGATCTTGCAGGAAGACGCGGGGGCTCGTGACCACATAGACCAAACGCGCACCGACGACACCCCAGATGACCGCCCAGAAAGCCACCCGTTCAAACATATCGGGATCGTAGCCCCACCGCTCGAGAAGCCTCCGCGCGATTTCAAATCCGATGAAGATTGCGATTACCAGGAAAAAGCCATACCATGCGATCCTGATAGGACCGATCTGGATCATCGTGGGATCCACAGCGTACCTCCCTTAGGGAACTGGGCGGCTCAGCGACGTTCCGTCCATCGTCTTGGGTCACTATAGCACGAGCCTGAGCCATCGAGTCCTCACCCAGGTGTCATCGAACGAACTTTTGGAGATCAGGGATCGAAGCACGCCTAGCACCGACCAATCTCCACCTAGCTTCTTGGCCCATCAGCCCTTTTGATGACCGAGCGGCCTACCAGCGCACTAGAAGCCCCGCGCTAACCCAGCTGCTCGAGCGGCCAAGAGAGGAGGACCGCCAGCAGTCGCCCCGGACCATGCACCCCCACGACGGTGATGCGACCGATATCCGAAGAGCGGCTGGGACCCGAATGGAGGCCGAGGGCGCTGGGAAAAGGCCAGAGGGCTGCCAAGGCACTCGAGAGGTCAGGATAGACCCGACCAGAGGGGACCAAGACGAGATGGGCGGGAGGAAGCAGCTGGAGGCGCTGACCCTCGCCGCTGCCAAGGAGCAAGGTTCCCGTCTCAGCGACCGCACCGAGCGCAAGCGAGATCCCTAAAGACGCCTCTTCGGGAGAGGCTATCTCAAATCCGAGGTCAGGCAAGCTGGGGCTCTGGGCTGCTCGAGGAAACTCCCGACGCAGCTCGGCAAGCCAGACCTGAAGCTCTTCTGGGTCTCGCGGCCGAACGACCTCTCCCCCGTTACCCAGAAAGCGCTCAATGAAACGGGCTTCGGCGTCTTGAAGCTGCGACGATCCAAGGGGAGGAGGCAGGGGTGTCCGCAACTTCCCCTCCAGAGCTCTCCGTACACTGCGGAGAAGACCCTCCTTCATAGGCCTTGCCTCCACAGCTCATGGAAGCTCTTCGGGCTGGGATCCAGCGGTGCTCTTCCCTGGTTCCAATCCCGCAACAGGGGGAGGAAAGAGCTGCGCAGCAGGCCTGGTGCTGTGCGAAGCATACGGCTCGCCCAGCGATAGGCCCAGGGATGGGTCATGATTTGGGTATAGAGCTCGATCGCTCGAAGCTCAGAGAAAGGAGTCAGGTGCTCCTCCACTGCCCGAGCGCGCCAATCCAAGAGCAGCTTCGGGATCGGAATGCGCACCGGACAAGCCTCCTGACAAGCCCCACAGAGGCTGCTCGCATAGGGTAAGGGGAGAGCTTCCGGGAGGCCGATCAGACCTGGGACCAAGACCGAGCCGATGGGCCCAGAATAGGGATGCCCATAGGGATGGCCCCCAGTCTGGCGGTAGACTGGGCAGGCGTTGAGGCAAGCCCCACAACGGACGCAGCGCAGGGTTTCCCAGGCTTTCGGATCAGCGAGCACCGCGCTTCGCCCATTATCCACGAAGACCACGTGGACTTCCTCGGGACCCTCGGATTCTCCACGGCGAGGTCCTTGGATCAGAGAAACGTAATTGCCCAAGCGTTGACCCGTCGCCGCCCGAGCGGTCAAGGAGAGGAAGATCGCCAAATCGGAGAGGCGAGGCAGGAGCTTCTCGATCCCCACAAAAGCCACGTGAAGGCGAGGCAGCGAGGTCGATAGGCGAATGTTGCCCTCGTTCTCCATCAAGGCCAACGTCCCGGTCTCGGCGACCACAAAGTTAGCCCCTGAGATCCCCAGGTCTGCGGTCAGGAATTTCTCCCTGAGAAGACGTCGGGCCCAAGCAGCAAGCTCCTCGGGAGTCGCCTCAGGAGGAGTCTGAAAGCGGGCATGAAACAGCTCTTGGATCTCCTTAAGGCTTCGATGAATCGCAGGACCCACGATGTGGCTGGGGGGCTCTTCGAGCAGCTGAAGGATGTACTCTCCGAGATCCGTCTCGACGACCTCGACACCTAAGTGTTCTAGGAGCGCGTTGAGGCCAAGCTCCTCCGAGAGCATGGACTTGGCCTTCACCGCTCGCTTCACCTGATGGGCGAGGACCAGCCGATCGAGCACCGCCAAAGCCTCCTCAGCAGTCTCAGCCCAGTGCACCTCAACCCCATGGGCCCTCAGGTTGCGCTCGGCTTCTTCTAAATAAGCGTCGAGATGGGTGAGCAGATGGTTCTTGACCTCGACCGCCCAGTCTCGCCAGCGATCCGCTTCGATCTCGCCGTAAGCCTGGCGGCGGTGAAGGTCAAACGCAAGAGTCGCCCCGGTGACCGCTTCACGCATCTCGGGGTGTTCTTGAAGAATCCGGGCTGCCGCTTGAGGATAATCGCGAGGCGTCATGCTTGCTCCCGAGCTTCCCAAAGGAGGCTGGCTAAAGGGCGCACCGAGATGGAGTATCCCCGGTAGCGCAATCGACCGTCGAGCTGAAGGAGGCAGCCCGCGTCGGTCGAGGTCAGCACCTCCACGTCTGGGAGGGTATCGATCTTACGGTCGGCCATCGCTAAGGAGAGGGAAGGAAGCTTGACCGAAAACAGGCCACCAAAGCCGCAGCATTCCTCCTGAGCTGGCCAGTCGACCAACTCAGCGCCTGCTCGCCGAAGGAGCAGTGAGGGTTCGCTTAGCTTGAGCTCTCGCAGTCCGTGACAACCTGGATGGTAAGCGATGCGCCGGCCCATCAACCCCCTGCCTAAATCCTCGACACCCAAGACCTGGACAATGAACTGTGACAGTTCATAGGTTTTGCTCGCGAGCTCTTCAGCCTGCCGATAGACCTGGGGTTGCTCCCGAAACAGCTCGGGATAGAAGACCTTGAGCATCGTCGTGCACGATCCAGAGGGAAGCACCACATACTCGGCGCGATCGAGAAGAGCCAAGGTGTGGCGGGCTATCTCGCGAGCTGCTCCTCGATAGCCCGCGTTGTAAGCAGGCTGACCGCAGCAGCTCTGTGCTTCAGGAAACTCCACGCTAACCCCCAAGCTCCTCAGGAGTTTGACCGCTGCAACACCTGCTTCTGCATAGAACTGATCCGCCAAGCAGGTCACGAACAGGGCTACCCGCACTGCTTTAGCCTACACCCGCCCCGCTCGCTCCTCAAACCAAAAGGCCTTTGAGCTAGCTTTCCAGAATCTCACGAAGAGCCTGAACGTTGTTGAAGATAGCTTCGCGGGAGGCGTAAAGAAGCGTGAGGTCGCCGTGGGCGAGTTCACGCAAGCGATCTAAAGCAGGGTTGGCTCAAAACTTGCACCTCCCGCATATTCTGCATAAACACGCGCTCCCTGCTCCCCCACCCGGGGGCCACTGGC
>OGCG01000084.1_pt1 | contig 60953 bp, 64 predicted proteins | sample 1570061 | NCBI WGS metagenome assembly OGCG01 (sample SAMN06268698, study PRJEB24515) | hot springs metagenome | isolation source: Joseph's Coat, Yellowstone National Park, Washington, USA | place: USA:Joseph's Coat, Yellowstone National Park, Washington, USA
TCCTCGCTGCGCTGCGAAGGCCACCTCGAGGCATCATGCCCTGCGCCGAACGCAAATGTTCATTTCACTTTTAAAAGGGATTTAATATATAAAACAAAATTTAACCGAAATTGAAAACTTTGTTGTTAATGATTTCACAAATAAAAAACTTAACTTTTATTTTTTGTGTTAAAATAAAAGTGGGTGAAACGAATGGGTACACTTTACTTAAAATACAGGCCTAAAAATTTTGAAGAGATTTTAGGACAGGATCATGTGAAATTGTTGCTTTCCAATGCGGTTAAAAGCGGAAAAGTTTCACACTCCTACCTTTTCAGTGGCCCACGTGGAACGGGGAAAACTTCGGTTGCAAGGATTCTTGCCAAAAGTGTGAATTGTGATCATCCTGTTAATGGCTACGATCCATGTAATGTGTGTGATTCGTGTGTTGAAATAGACATGGGAAGAACTCTTGACGTGATAGAAATGGACGCCGCTTCGAATAGAGGTATAGATGAGATAAGATCGATAAGAGATCGTGTTTTTTACATGCCTTCAAAACTCAAATACAAAGTTTACATAATAGATGAAGTTCATATGCTTACGAGAGAGGCATTCAACGCGCTTTTAAAAACGCTTGAAGAACCTCCAGAAAAAACAATTTTCATACTTGCAACAACGGAAATTCAAAAGGTACCTGAAACAATCATATCAAGATGTCAGGTGCTCGAATTCAGAAGAATATCACCAAATATCATACGTTCAAAACTTGAAGATGTTTGCAAAACGGAAAATATTGAATACGAGGTCGCAGCCTTGGATCATATTTCAAAAGAGGCAGCAGGTGGAATGAGAGATGCCTTAAGCATGTTAGAAGAAATTGCGAGGTTTTCAAACGAAAAAATAACGTTGGCGGATACTTTTTCTGTGCTTGGTGATAGTCCGATAGAAACAGTTGAAAGTTACGTCACATCAATTCTTGATGGTAACGTTGACGCTTTAATCCATGTCGTTGATTCAATAAAAAATCAGGGAACGGACGTCATGAATTTTCTCAGAAGTGTGGTAGAATATTCTTCAGACAGGATAAAAGATGATGGCTTGATTTCAATCGGAAAATTTGCAGGAGATCTTGTTCAAATTTTAAGGTATGAAGAAAAGCAATTCGATCTTTTCAAGGTAATGAGTGCCTTTGAGGCTTTAAAATACAAAAAAATTTCTTCAGAAAATGTTCGGCCTTTAGCAGATCAGGTCAGACAGGTTGAAAAAGTTGATCAAGAAATAAAGACTGATATAAAGACTGATGTCGAAAGGCTAATTCAGCTTTATGCGAAGAAAGATCTTTCCGTTTACGTTGCGCTTTCTGAGGCAGATTTGAAAGACATGGGAGATAGAATACTTGTAGTCTCTTATACTTTATTGCAGAACGAAATTCTGAAGGAAAAAGATAAGATGATAACCGATGATTTCAAAAGTTTAACTTCAAGAGATGTGAAATTTGTTTTTGCGTATTCCAAGATTCCGATAGATTCAATGAACGATAAACTTAGAGATCCCATCATAAAAATGCTGAGTTTATTTGGTGGAAAGATTCTTCCAGAAGGAGGAGAGTAATGGCAAAAAATTTCGGTTTTGGTGGAAACATGGGAAACATAATGAAACAAGCACAGGAAATGCAGAAAAGAATAACTCAAGTTCAAGAAAACCTTAAAAATATAGAGGTAAGTGCAACGGTCGGTGGCGGAGCGGTAACGCTAAAGGGTAATTGCGATTATGAAGTGAAGGAGATAAACATTTCGAACGATTTGCTCGGTGATCCGGAAATGCTTAAAGACCTTCTCATAAGTGCTTTCAACGAATTCGTGAATTTGGCGAAAGCGCGTTCAAATGAAGAGATGGAAAAAGCCACTGGTGGCATGAAAATACCTGGATTTTAAAAGTTCAACAAATCAAGGAGGTTGTTAAAATGTCAGAAGTAAAAGTTGGAATTAACGGGTTTGGAAGGATCGGAAGACAAATTCTTCGTGTTATTCTTGAGCAGAAAAGACCCATCAATGTCGTTGCGGTGAACGATATAACGGATACAAAAACACTGGCGCATCTTTTCAAGTACGATTCAAATTATGGAACATACAAGGGTACCGTATCTTACACAGATACATCTATAATTATTGACGGTAAAGATATAAAGGTTTTCGCGGAAAAGGATCCAGCCAAACTTCCATGGAAGGCGCTTGGTGTGAGACTTGCGGTTGAATCTACCGGACTTTTCACGAGCAAAGATAAGGCAATGGCCCATGTTCAAGCGGGTGCTGAAAAGGTCATAATTTCAGCTCCAGCAGATGGAGCAGATTCTACTATAAATCCTCACGTCAACGATGAAGCACTGAAGAAAAGCCATGTTGTAATATCGACGGGATCTTGTACAACCAATTCTCTTTCTCCTCTTGTAAAAGTGCTTGAAGATAACTTTGGAATCGTCAAAGGATTCATGACAACCGTTCATGGTTACACGAATGATCAGAGAATCCTTGATCTTCCACACAAAGATCTCAGACGTGCAAGGGCTGCCGCAATGAACACGATACCAACGACGACAGGTGCGGCAAAGGCCATTCATCTTGTTGTACCATCTGTTAAGGGAAAATTGGATGGTATGGCTTTGAGGGTACCGGTTTCGACAGGTTCAATAACCGATCTCAAGGTTATACTTAAGAGGCCAACAACTGTTGAAGAGGTCAACGCTGCATTCAAAAAGGCGGCAGAAGGTCCGATGGGTGCGGCTTTACTCTACTGCACAGATGAAATAGTGTCGAGAGATATAATAGGTGAAACACATTCGTGTGTGTATGACTCGCTTCTGACAAAAGTTAACGGAGAACTCGTAAATGTCTTTGGGTGGTACGATAACGAATATGGATACACAAACAGGGCCGTCGATTTGATAGAAATGGTTCAGAAACTTCTTTGATGGTGGTTTTTATGGGCAAATTAACGATAAGGGATGTTGATCTGAAGAATAAACGTGTCTTGATGCGTGTTGATTTCAACGTTCCAATTGAAAAAGGTGTCATAACGGATGACACCCGAATAAAAGCGGAGTTGCCAACAATCCAGTACGTTATCGATAAGGGCGGGAAAGTTATATTACTTTCCCACCTTGGTAGGCCAAAAGGAGGGCCAGATCCACAATTTTCCCTTGAACCTGTGGCAAAAAGACTTGAAGAATTGCTTGGAAAAAAAGTAACATTTTGTCATGACACAATAGGATCAAGGGCCGAAGGCCTTGTCAATTCCATGAAATCCGGTGATGTGGTGCTTATGGAAAACACAAGGTTTTTCCCGGGCGAAGAGAAAAACGATCCTGAACTTTCGAAATCTTTTGCCAAATTGGGAGACATTCACGTCAACGATGCTTTCGGAACTGCTCACAGGGCTCACGCTTCGAACGTCGGGGTTGCACAATATCTGCCGTCTGTTGCGGGTTTTTTGATGGAAAAAGAGATCAACATGCTTTCAAAAGTCACCTATTCTCCTGAAAAACCTTATGTTGTCATACTTGGTGGCGCAAAAGTGTCAGACAAAATAGGCGTCATAGATAATTTACTTAAAAAAGCAGATAAAATTCTAATAGGTGGAGCCATGATGTTCACATTCTTGAAAGCTCAAGGTTATAAGATCGGCGCTTCGAAATGTGAAGATGATAAACTCGACGTTGCAAAAGAAATTCTTTCAAATGCAAAGCAGGCAAAAGTTGATTTTGTGCTTCCTCTTGATGTAATCTGCGCAAAAGAGCTGAAAAGCGGAACTGAAAAGAAAACGCTTAATTTATCTGACGGCATTCCGAATGGATGGATGGGACTTGACATAGGGCCTAAAACGATTGAACTTTTCAAATCGAAATTGAGTGGTGCAAAGACTGTCGTATGGAATGGTCCGATGGGTGTTTTCGAAATAGACGATTTTGCCAATGGTACCAAAGCAATAGCAGAAGCGCTTGCAGAAATGAAGAACGCGACTACCGTCGTCGGCGGCGGAGACAGCGCCTCTGCGATGGACAAATTTGGCCTTTCTGAAAAAGTTTCTCACGTTTCGACGGGTGGCGGAGCATCTCTTGAATTTTTGGAGGGAAAAGCATTACCCGGAATTGCTTCAATTTCAGACGCAAAAAAAAACGTCCGCTGATAGTAGCTGGTAACTGGAAGATGAACAAGGTGCCGTCTGAGGCACGTGTTTTTGCAAGAGAATTGCTTAAAAACTTAAAATTAAACGGAGACACGAAAGTATGGGTTTTCCCACCTTTTGTGTCTCTTTCCGTTGTAAAAGAGATTTTTACAGGATCTGAATTTGTGACCGGCGCTCAAAACGTACATTCTCAAAGATCAGGTGCTTTTACAGGTGAAATAAGCGTTCCAATGCTTAAAGACATGGGTATCGATCATGTTATAATAGGTCATTCGGAAAGAAGACATGTATTCGGAGAAACAGATCAATTCATAAACGAAAAGGTTAAAACTGCACTTTCAGAAGGAATGACAGTTATTTTGTGCATAGGTGAAACTCTTGACGAAAGAAAAAATGGCAAGACCTTTGACGTTTTAAAAGATCAACTTGCCAAAGACCTTGAAGATGTTAAAGTCGAAGATCCTGATAAACTTGTGATAGCCTACGAACCTGTTTGGGCAATAGGAACTGGAGTCGTTGCCCAGCCTTATCAGGCCGAAGAAGCGATGGCTTACGTGAGAAAAACACTTGGTGAAATGTATTCAAAGGAGATCGCGGATAGTATGTCTTGTCTCTATGGTGGAAGTATGAACAAAGAAAATTGTCAGGAACTTTTCCTGCTTCCGGATGTTGATGGAGGACTTATAGGAGGAGCTTCTCTTAAGTTAGAGGAATTCGTTGAGATTCACAAAACGGCTTCAAAGTTCTGTTGAGGTGATCCGCGAATGGATCACCTTTGGAGGAAATGAATTGTGAATGATTTGTTGACATACGCCTTGGTAGGATTGGCAATCATCGCCGGCTTGATTTTGGGGTGGTTTTACATGCAAACCTATACCGTCTCAGGCTACGTAATGAATTTTAACGGACAACCGATAAATAATGCCGAAATAGTTTTCGGTGGTAATTATTCTTCTGTTTACACGAATGATCAAGGTTACTGGGTAAAAAGTGGACTTAAGGGTAAAGTCGTGGTAGGTGTTGTCATGACCGGATGGAGATTTACACCGCCCATTACAGTCAATGAAAACCGAAGTAACGTTGATTTTTTTGGAATTCAACAAAGGGTAATGACGATTTTTCCTGTTGGCCAAAAGCCAAGAGATATTTTGATAGATCCTCAAAACGGTAAAGGATATGTAACCGTCTCGGGAGAAAATTCCGTCGATGTTTTCGATCTCAACAACTACAACATTTTATCCAAGATAAGTGTCGGAATGACTCCATGGGGAATAGTGCTTGATAAAAACAACGGAAAGATATACGTTTCAAATTTTGGCGGAAACACAATCACCGTTATCGATGAAAAAAGTGATAAAGTTGTATCAAACATAAAGGTTGGCAATGAACCATTAGGAATAGCGATTGATGAAAAAACAGATATGATATACGTTGCAAATAACCTTGATAACACTGTAAGCGTTATAGATGGAAAGACAAACAAGGTTTTGGAAACTGTAAATGTTGGGCGAAGTCCTTCAGATATTGTCGTGAATGAAAAGGATAATATCATCTACATAACAAATTCAGGAAATGACACGGTAAGTGTCTTGAATGGCGCAACAAGCATGGTGATGAATACCCTAAAAGTGGGAATGAATCCCGCTGCCATAACCATAAACCCTGAGAATGGTATGGTTTATGTGTTGAACATCTATGAGGGAACGATAAGCGTCATAGATGGATTTAATGTCATAAAAACCATAGATCTTAAAAAAGGTGTTGATAACATAGCCTTCGATCCATTGGTAAATGCGATCTACGTTACTGATTCAAATGACAATGCTTTGATCTTCATAAATGCCCAGACTGGGTCGATCGTCAAGAAACTATCCGTTGGAACGAAGCCTTTTGGAATCGCAATAGGTCCCAACGATGAGATATACATTTCAAATTATGGAAATAGTACTATTAGCGTTATAAATTGATATAAATCATGAAAAGAGGCGGATTTAATGCTTGATATAAAATTGATACGTGATGATCCTGAAAAGGTAAAAATGCTCCTTGGGCGAAGAGGTGTTGGCGAATCTGAAATCGATAATATTTTGAAAATCGATGAAGAAATGAGAAAAACACTTACAAATCTTAATTCATTGCGTGCGGAGAGAAATTCCATATCCAAAGAAATCGCAAAACTTAAATCTGCGAAGGATGAGAATGGAGTTAATCGCATTCTTGAACGGGGGAAATCACTTTCAGATGAGATAAAGGTTGAAGAAGACAAACTTTCAGAACTTCAATCTAAACTCAGTGAGTCCATGCTTTTTATCCCCAACATTCCTTACGAGAAAGTTCCATTTGGAAAAGACGAGCGTGATAACGTTGAGATAAGGAGATGGGGAGAGCAGACGAAATTCAATTTTGCGCCTCAAGCTCATTGGGATCTTGGACCTAAAAGAGGATTGATGGACTTTGAAAGGGCTTCTAAAATCTCCGGATCTCGTTTTACGATATTAAGAGGCGATGCCGCTTTGATGGAAAGAGCCCTTGTTTCATTCATGATAGATCTTCACACTTCAAAACATGGCTACACCGAAATTCTTCCGCCTCATCTTGTTTTAAGACAGACTATGGTCAATACCGGTAAACTTCCAAAATTTGAGGAAGAATCTTATTCGACAACACTTGACGATCTTTTCCTGATACCGACTGCCGAAGTGCCTTTATCCGCAATGCACGAAGATGAAATAATAGATGAAAGGGATCTGCCACTCAAATACGTTGCATATACCCCATGTTACAGAAGGGAAGCGGGAAGTTACGGCAAAGACGTAAGAGGAATGGTAAGGCAACACCAATTTGATAAGGTTGAACTTGTCAAATATACAAAACCTGAAGATTCTTACGACGAACTTGAAAGTTTAACTCATGATGCCGAAGAAGTGCTTCAATATCTTGAACTTCCTTACAGGGTCATTGAACTTTGTACTGGAGACATAGGTTTTGTGTCATCAAGAACTTACGATATAGAAGTATGGCTACCATCTTACAACGACTACAAAGAAATATCTTCATGCAGCAATGTCACTGATTTTCAGGCAAGGCGTTCTAACGTCAGAATAAGACGTGCCGGTGGTGATCTTGAATTTGTGCACACACTCAATGGTTCCGGACTTGCAGTGGGTAGAACTCTGGTCGCGATCTTTGAAAATTATCAGAAAAAAGATGGGAAAATAGAGGTTCCAAAAGTGTTAAGGTCATATATGGGAGGAAAAACGGAGATATAGGTGTCAGAAATATTTTTTGGAGAAATAAAAGATAAGATCGTTGAGTTTGATGATCATGAAGTAAATCATATGAAAGTTATGAGAATTAAAATTGGTGCTCAAATTTTATTCACCGATGGAAAAGGTAAACTCTTTCGTGGCAAAGTGCTCGAAAAAGGTCTGGCAAGTGTTGAAGATGTTGTAGAGATCAGATCATCACAAAAAATAAGGATTCACGTTATGCTTTCTCCGATTAAATGGGAAAGAATGCGTTTTATCGCTGAGAAGGCGACAGAACTGGAAACTTCAACCATTGTACTTTCAAACATGGACAGAACCACGAGGAAAGAATCGGAGTCAAAATTAAAGAAGGTATCAATGGTTGTAAGAGATGCCGTCAAGCAGAGTGGAAACCTTTATATGCCAAAAGTGATGGATCTTAGTGAGTTTGAATTTCCCAAAAATGCTTGCAAGGTCCTCTTCGATCTTGATACCGATAAAAGATTCAAAGATATAAAAGATGCTGATGATTTTGTGCTACTTTTTGGTCCAGAAGGCGGATTCACAGAGAGGGAAAAGGAGAAATACGATTCCATGGGTTTTGAAAGGGTAAAACTCACAGATAGAACTTTGAGAGTTGAAACTGCAGTGATAGTTGCTTTAGGTGGAATAAGAATTTTAAAGGGGGTGCTATTGTGATGTACAGTTACACATACCTTGAAAAAGAAATTTCAAAATCTTACAGAGACAGGTTAAACGAATCAAAGAAGCCTTCTGAAGTTCAAGAAATATTTTCCAAGAGTATATTGACTTTGCTTTCAAAAATAACTGAAGAACTTGGGAAATATGAAGTCAGTGATTTGAAACTCATTCCACTTGGTAAGCAGAAATATGAGATGTCAGAAAAAATGAAAAAGGATCCTCGTCTCGCCTACCTCATGAAAGAGAGTGATTTACCAGCCATAATTGAAAGAATGGCCAAAGATGCGGCCAACAGATATTTAAAACTTGTTAACGATGATGATAAAACAGGTACTTTCAACCTTTCACGCAAGCGTACAAAACAGATTTGAAAAAAGAGAGCCGTTCAGGCTCTCTTTTGACAGTTAGATCTTTCAAATTCTTTTTTTATGTTGATCTCAAGTTCAAAAAGATCTATTTTTTTGTGTTGACTGAAAATTTCAAATGCTGCTTTGATTATTAAAAGCCTTGGGTATTTCAAAAGCAAAATTTTTATGGGATCAACACGGCCTTCACTGCTTTCAAAATGCATCCGTTTCACCCCTTTATTCACTTGACTTTCATGGGCAAATGTTTTATAATGACTAATGTTCCCGGGCTCATAGCTCAGCAGGTAGAGCTCCCGGCCCATAACCGGGCGGTCGATGGTTCGAATCCACCTGAGCCCACCAAAGTAAAAAAAATGTTACACATATAAAACTATATCACTTTTTAACATTGTTGTCAAGTAAACAAATCCCTGAGAAAAAACAGGGATTTAATTGTGGAGAGATGGCCGAGTGGTCAAAGGCGTACGCCTGGAGAGCGTATGAGCTTAATAGGCTCCGTGGGTTCAAATCCCACTCTCTCCGCCAGTTGTAGTTGTTAATTTTTACGATCCGGCATGCGCATCGATACCTGTGCGAGCCGGAATTGTTTTTCTGCTCACTGTTTTTTGAAATAAACAAAATTTGTGGTAAAATCTTTTGAGACACATGATCCGGGTATCAAGATGGCAAAGGCCACACCTTGGATGAGTGGATTTTTTGAGAAAAAGGAGGTGTTAAGATGTATGCCATACTCGAAATTGGGGGTAAGCAGTACAAGCTCTCAGAGGGTGAATCTTTTAAAACGGAACTTGTTAAAGGGGTCAAAGCGGGAGAACAAATAGTAATTGATAAAATTCTTGCTGTAAAAAATGATAAAGATTTAAAAGTCGGATCTCCTTATCTTGAAGGCGCAAAGGTAAAGGCAACTCTTTTGGAAAATGGCAGATACAAGAAAGTCATAACTGTCAAGTTCAGAAGGAGAAGAGGATACCATCGCGTTAAGAATCACAGACAGTGGTATTCTATGCTTAAAGTTGATAAGATTGAAGCATGACGCACTGTGAATTTTTGATCGGTAAAGGTATTTTTCACGGATTCAAAATAACAGGTCATGTTGGTTTTGATGTTAAAGGGAAAGATGTTGTTTGTGCTGCGATAAGTGCTGTGTCTCAATCGACGTTGATAGGTTTGAATGAAGTGATGAAAGTCGATCTCAACTACGAAATAAAAGATGGTTTGATAAGATGTGATTTGAAGGATAACAATGAATGCGCCCAGTTTATGATGAAAACTTTGTATCAAACACTTGTCCAGATTTCAAAACAATATCCCCGAAATGTATCGATCTCTGAAGTGGAGGTTTAAAAATGAAAATAGAAATTCAACTTTTTGCCACTAAAAGTACTGGCGTGGGAAAAAATGGAAGAGACAGCAACCCTAAATATCTTGGGACAAAAGTTGGAGATGGCCAGATTGTCAAAGGCGGAAATATAATCGTCAGACAGCGTGGAACCAAGATATGGCCGGGTGAAAATGTCGGCTTGGGAAAGGATTTCACGCTTTTCGCGCTTAAAAACGGAAAGGTTCATTTTAAAGTTCGTAATGGAAGAAAATATGCAAATGTTCAGGAGATCAATTGATGAGTAAGTCTAAACAAATATCCGTGATTGGGATTTTTTCCGCTCTTGCAACTGTTTTGATGCTTTTGGAAATCCCGATTCCACAACTTGTTGGCTTTAAGTATGATGGCAGTGAAATTGCCACTTTGATCGTTGGGCTAATGATAGGGCCATGGGCTGGCATTCTGGCCGAAATCATCAAGGACCTGCTTTATTTTGCTATAAGAGGTACTGATGTGGTTGGTTTGATCATGAATCTTGCGGCAGGCATCATTTTCGTTGGAACGGCCTCAATGATTTACGTCAGACGGAAAACGAAAATGAGAGCAATCATCTCTTTGATAATAGCAAGCATACTTACCACTGCCGGCATGGCTTTGCTTAACTTGGTGGTTTATCCTCCTTATTTGCATGTTTCTTACGCTTTCATACTTCAAAATTACCTTTGGATCATAATCCTGTTTAATCTTTTTAAAACCATCGCGGATAGTGTAGTTGTTTTTGTGGTTTACAAAAAGATCTCGATGTTTTTCAAAATTGAAAATTGGGAAAAGAAAAGAATTGTGGAGGAGAAATATGAATCAAAAAACTTACCTCGCTAAGTCAGGCGAAATGAATAAAAAATGGTATGTTGTTGATGCCACCGATAAGCCCGTCGGTCGTTTGGCTGTTGATATAGCCAAAGTCTTGATGGGAAAAAACAAACCAACTTACACTCCTCATGTTGATACCGGAGATTTTGTCGTTGTCATAAATGCTGAAAAAGTCCTTCTAACCGGCAAAAAGTTGGAAGACAAGATTTACAGAAGACATTCTGGTTATCCCGGAAACATGAAGGAGATAAAGGCAAAAGAAATGATTTCAAGTCATCCGGAGAGATTGATTGAGTTGACGGTAAAAGGTATGATGCCCAAAAATGTTCTTGGAAGGCATATGCTGAAAAAATTAAAAGTATATCGTGGTTCTGAACATCCACACATCGCTCAAAGGCCACAGCCTTTGTCAGTTGATCTTTGAAAGGAAGAGTGAATTAGATGTCAGAAAATACAGATTTTTATGGGACCGGAAGAAGGAAAACGGCGATTGCAAGGGTTTATCTGAAACCCGGTAGCGGAAAAATAAAGATAAATGAAAAAGATTATCAATCTTTTAAAGAATACCTCAAGAGCGGTGTACTGGAAATTCAGACGAATTTGCCTTTTGTGGTCACAAACACTCTGAACCAGTTTGATATCTTTTGCAGGGTAAACGGTGGTGGACTTGAAGGACAGTCTGGTGCGTTGCAACTTGGGATAGCAAGAGCGCTGTTGAATTTCAACGAGAGTTTGAGATCGCCTCTTCGTGCCAATAATCTGCTTACAAGAGATCCAAGAATGGTCGAACGCAAAAAATACGGAAAAAGGAAAGCAAGAAAGAGTCCTCAATACTCGAAACGCTGATCGAATAAGTGAAAAGTTTAGAAGATTTCAAAGCGCAGTGCGACATAGTAAAAGTTGTGTCGCACTATGTTGCTCTTGAGAAAGCAGGTTCAAGTTACAAAGGACTGTGTCCTTTTCACGAAGAAAAAACACCTTCTTTTTACGTTAATCCAGTTAAAGGCTTTTTTCACTGCTTTGGATGTGGTGCAAGCGGTGATGTTATAGAATTTGTAAAAAAAATAGAAAACGTCTCTTTTTCAGAAGCCGTCCAGAAAGTTGCAGATATTTGTAACATCGATTCTCCTTTGATCTCTTCAGACGGTGAACTTTCCAAATATAGCAGTTTCATGGAAAAACTGGTAAAATCTTATGCGGAATTGCTCTTTTCATCGAATGGCAAAGCAGCGTTATCTTACCTCGTAAAAGATAGAAAATTGGATGTCGAAACTTTAAAGAAATTTGAAATAGGTTACGCACCTAAAAATTCAAATATCGTCAATTTCGTTGCAAGCAAGGTTGGCTTTGATGTTGCAAATTTGCTTAAGTACGGTTTGGTATCGAGAAGTACGAACGGAACCATTTACGAATTTTTCAGAGACAGAATCATTTTTCCCATAAAGAACAATTCCGGAAGAATAGTGGCTTTAGGTGGCAGAGTGGTGGGAGAAGGAGAACCCAAATACATCAATTCGTCGGAAAATAAATATTTCTCGAAGTCGAAGATACTTTACCTTTTTGATAAGGCAAAAGCACAGATCAAGGAAAATGATTTTGTGATAATTTGCGAAGGTTATATGGATGCCATAGCCTTTCACAAAAACGGATTTGAAAATGCCTGTGCCGTTTTGGGCGTTGGACTTACCCAGATGCATTTGGAAAGCATAAAATCTTTGACAAACAACTTGCTTCTTGTACTTGACAGTGACAAGGCAGGATTGAACGCGATGGAAAAGCTTTCACGTACGCTTTCAAAGTACGATCTCAACGTCAAAGTTTTAACATTTACGGATGCAAAAGATCCAGACGAGTACTTCAGAATGCACGACAAAAAAGAATTTAAAAATTTTTTGCTAAATGCCATCAATTACTGGGATTTTTACGTCAGAATGATTCTCAAAGATACTTCCGACGTGTCAAAGGCAATCAAAAGATTTGCCGATGCAACGAAATGGATAGATTCACCGATTCTTCGATCCAATCTTGTAAAGATAGTTTCCAAAAATTTGATGATCGAAGAAAATGAATTGCTATACGAGTTAAAAATAGAAGCAGAAGAAAAATCGAACAATAAGCTTGAAAAAGATGTCAAAATATCGCGAATGAATTTTGAAGATTGGATCGTTTATTTGCTTTTCGCAAATGAAGATATACGGAATAAGATTTTGAAAAACGTCAGTCCGGATTATCTTTCGGAGTTTCCGAGGAAAGTATTCAATCTTGTGAGCGAAGGGCACATTTATCCCCAAGAAATCCTTGGGTTGTTAACCGTGAATGAAGGCCAAAGATTTTTTAAGATAGTAACGAAGGACATGAACATAAACGACTTCGACGAGGCTTTGAAAGTCGTGATTAAAAAGATAAACGAAAAGAAAATAAGATCTGATATTTCAAAATTAGAAGAGGAGATGAAATCAACGAAAGATCCTGAAAAGCAAAGGAATCTCCAGAGAAAAATGCTTTCTCTTTATGCCGTTTTGAAAGGGAAGCGAGGTGAGGTAAATGACTGAAAACAATACTGCCCTGACGAAGAAAAAAATAGATGCACTGATCGTAAAAGGAAAAAAGGATGGATACGTAACCTACGCAGACATAGACAACGCCATACCGACAGATGAAGATTTTGATTCGAGCCTTCTTGAAAAGATATATGAAATGCTTGAAAAAGAAAACATCGAGATACACGATGAAGGCGATGAAACTGCCGAAGAACCAGACACTTACGTTGATACGGAAAGTTCTGAGGTAAAGAAATACCTTTTTTATCTCGACGGACAACAACCATCGATATACGATAACGCTAATTTGAAAGATCCTGTGAAACTTTATCTCAAGGAAATTGGCAGAATTCCACTTTTGTCTCCAAGTGAAGAAAGAAAACTTGCCAGAAAAGCCGCTACCGGCGATGAAAAGGCAAAACAAAAACTATCTGTTGCAAATTTGAGGTTGGTCGTGAGTATAGCAAAAAAGTACATGGGTAGAGGTCTTTCTTTTCTTGATCTGATCCAAGAAGGGAACATAGGCCTTTTGAGGGCTGTCGATAAATTTGACTGGAAAAAGGGATATAAATTTTCAACTTATGCAACATGGTGGATAAGACAGGCAATAACGCGTGCAATAGCAGATCAGGCAAGAACTATAAGGGTACCGGTTCACATGGTTGAGACGATAAACAAGATGAACAAAGTCATAAGGAATTACATGCAAGAATATGGCACCTATCCAAACATAGACGATCTGGCAAGAGAAATGGGAAAGCCAAAAGAAAAGATAAACGAGATACTCAAGGCCGCAAGGGAAACGATTTCACTTGAATCGACCGTTGGAAACGATGATGAATCGACTGTTGGAGATTTTGTCGAAGATCCGAATGTGCTTTCTCCTGAAGATGCGGCGGCACAGATGATATTGCACGAACAGATCGATAAGGTACTTAACACTTTGAGCCCCAGAGAAGCGATGGTTTTGAAGATGAGGTATGGATTGATAGATGGAAAAGCAAAAACGCTTGAAGAAGTTGGGCAATACTTCAACGTTACTCGTGAAAGGATAAGGCAAATAGAGGTAAAGGCTTTGAGAAAATTGAGACATCCAAGCAGAAGCAAGCATTTGAAAGTTTTCATGGGAATGGAAGAAGATCAAGATTTAAATCAAAATGTTCAAGAGAAATAAGAGGTGGAGTTTTAACTCCACCTTTTTTTATCCAAGTTTTATCGAACTGTAATCTCCTATGACAAGATTGTGAACCTTTGGCTTTTTCTCGATACTTGACACTGTCGCGTTTTTCCCTATTATGCTTGAGTCTATTCTGATGTCAACATCTCTTACAACTGAATTTTCAAGCAAAATTGAATTTTCTATTTCGGCATTCTCGATAGTGACATTCTGTCCTATTGACGTATAAGGGCCTATGTAAGAATTCATTATTGTCGAATTTTTATCTATTGAGGCAGGTCCCCGTATTATCGAATTGATTATCTCAACGCCTTCTTCTATTATGACATGACCTTCTATCTTCGAACCACCATTTATTGATCCATTTTTTCTTGAATGTCTGACATTTTCGAGAATTCTTCTGTTTGCCTCGAGAAGATCTTCAGGCCTACCAGTATCTTTCCACCATCCGTATATCACATGGCCGCGCACTTTATAACTTTTCTCTATCAAATACTGGATCGCATCTGTTATCTCAAGTTCACCTCTCCATGACGGTTTTATGTTTGCAATTCCTTCAAAAATCGATGAATCAAAGAGATAAACGCCTGTTATGGCGAGATTGGAAGGCGGATTTTGGGGTTTTTCAACAACTTTCAAGACAGCGTCGCCGTTCACGACTGCGACCCCAAATCTTGATGGATCATCCACAGGCGTAAGCAAAATTGATGCGTTAAGCTTTTTTTGTTCGAAATCCCTTGTAAAACTCACGAGATCTTCTTGAATCAGATTGTCACCCAAATACATCAAAAAGGCTTCTCCATCGAGAAAATCTTTTGCAACGCTGACCGCATCGGCAAGTCCCTTGGGATCTGTTTGAATTATGTAGGATAGTTTTACACCAAATTGTGAACCATCTCCAAGCGCATCTTGAAAAGCTGAGACATTTTCCGTGTTAACTATCATTCCTATATCCGATATTCCAATCTCTTTTATCTTCTCTATGCTGTAAAGGATGACAGGTTTGTTTGCAACGGGAATTAACTGTTTGGCGCTTGTAAAGGTTAAAGGTCTTAGTCTCGTTCCCTTTCCGGCACAAAGTATGATGGCTTTCATTTTACGATTTAGCGCAATTCAATTTCGCGTAAGCATCAAGTGCCGCACTGATGATCGGGTAAACAACAGGTGATGCCGTCACAAGTGGATGTGTTCCTATTTGCAAAGCAACAAGATCGACTATCGACATGCCACTTTGAATTGCCGTTCCGACAACGTTTATCATTTCGCCGACTGATTTGCCTCCCATCATCTGACATCCTATCAAAACTCCACTGCTTTTTGAGAAGATCAATTTCGTCTTGACCTTACTTGCATCGGGGATTGTACCAGGATGTCTATCAACGGAATTTGAAATTCCTATTTCAACATCAAAACCACTGATTTTTGCATCCACTTCATCTATACCGGCAGCGGCAAAGATCGTCCCTCCAACTGACGTTGAAAAGAGGCTCAGATCTCCCTTAACTTGTCGGATCAATTTTATGTCGAATAAATTTGCACCCGCAACTCTTGCATCAAAAGCTGCAACTGACGCAAGCATTAACCTGTTTGCTCGCCTTGTAAAAAAATCCTTGTGCTCGGCACAATCTCCTATCGCAAAGATATCGTTAACGCTTGTTCTCATGTATTCATCCGTCCATATTCCACCTGTTATGCCTATTGAAAGTCCAGCATCTTTTGCAAGAGTCGTTTCTGCCCTGTATCCTATTGAAAGAATAACGAGATCGGCATCTATTTTTTCTCCAGATTCGAGCAAAACACCCTCAACTTTATCTTTTCCGACGATTTCTTTGACTTTGCTCGAGGTTTTAACCTTTATGCCTTCTTTGTCCATTATCTTTCTTGCTTCTTCTGAAAATTCGGGATCGAATGCAACCGGCAGGACTCTGTCAAGTGCTTCGATGATCGTAACATCTTTTCCGCCCTTACGAATTTCATCGCTGACTTCCATTCCTATGAATCCAGCCCCAACTACGACGACTTTCTTGATGTTGGTAAGAGAAGTCTTTAATTTTTTGATTTCATTTATATCTTTTGGCACCGTCATGACATTTTTAAGATCAACTCCGGGCAGTTTTGGAACAATTGGCATAGATCCAGTTGCGATGACAAGTTTATCATATTCAAAGCTTTTTCCCGATTCAGTGAAAACTTTTTTCGTTTTTGGATCGATCTTGTTCACTTTATCGATGAGTATCTGCGCACCTGCAGATTCTACTGACTTCGTTGACATGATGTCACTTTCTACGGAACCCAAAGTGGTTATTGTGTAAGGAATACCGCACGGAACCAGTGTTTCCTGTTCTTTTTTGATCATCAATATCTGTTTACCGGGGTAGGTTGCAAGTGCCGTCGCAACTAATCCAAGACCTGCTGCTCCACCACCAACTACAACTACATCGTACTTCATTTAAAACATCTCCTTTTGAAAATTTATTGTAAGATCAAGAAAACAAGTCCTACCAAAATTAATATTCCTCCAACCAAAATTATCTCTTTCAAATAAGTGTAATGGCTTCGATCTATCACGACATTTGTCTGGGCCGACATGGTTTGACCGTAACTTTGAACCGTTGCCACAACTTTGTAAACTCCATTTGGCATAGGGTTACCATTTAAGTCATTCCCATCCCATGTTACACTTGATCTGCCGTAAAGGGCATTGTAGTTTCTGTACCAAACGACGGTATCGTTAGAGGCATAAACGCTTATTTGGACGTACCCAGATCTGCTTAAGGTCACGTAGAAATTCGTCGTGTCTTCAAACCAATCCCCATTCGGGCTGAAAGGATTCGGTGAAGCATTTAAAGATATTTCTAAAGGTTTTAATTCAAGTGAAACAGGAATTTCGGTAACTTTTTGAAACGCAAAATTAAGGTTAGTTTCATACGGCAAATATTGTGGACTTGAAAATTCGACGTTGTGCGATCCGATAGGCACGAAAATGCCTTTATCGGTTTTGTCGATCTGGCCATAATCTTGGCCGTCTATTTTGATTTTAAGAGGATAAACGTTCGAATCGACTTTGAGCATTCCGGCCTGTGACAAGTTCACAGAGAGGTAATTATCACCGGGGTTCAGATTGTAATTTATCTTTTGGGAAATGTACCATTCTTTTGAAAATGTAAGTACATGGTATCCCACCGGAATTCCGGTTATATAAGTGTATCCTGCGTATCCTGTACCGCCGGCGTAAGTTCCGTCAATGTAAATTTGAATGTAGGGTTGAGAATAGACGTAAAGATTTCCTGTCAAAGGTACAAGATTGACGGTAAGATAATTCGTCTGATTTGCGTTTACCAAAACAGAATCGTTGTAATAGCTTTCATATCCGCTCAAACTGACCGAAACGGCATGATATCCGGCACTTAACGTTAAAGTCTGATCTCCGTTTCCCACAAATTGATTATCAACGTAAACGGCAGCATTTGCTGGGACAACGTCTATTGAAAGTACTCCAGTGAGATTTTGCTGCGGAACAAGCGGTATGCTCAACGATTTATTTTCTCCAATTCCAACAAACACATTTCCTTTCCATGTTTGATATCCACTTTTAGAAATCACCACATCATGGTAACCGGGGGAAATCTCGAAGAGGGCCGGCGTGATCGCCGAATAATCGTTGTCAACCGTAACATTGGCTCCGGATGGGATAGTCTGGACATTCAAAGTTGTTTTGACACCTGCGTTGAAGTAGAAATATGTCCATGCTGTCCACCTCTCGGTAGCGGGGATCACGACGATTGATTTGACAAGATTTTCTTTGAACTTTGTAAAATCCTCCTTTTGAGAAGTGCTTAGATTCTGAAATGGATTATCTTTTGAAACCTTAAACTGTTGCAAAACATCTATAGGTTTGGATGATAATATGAATTGCACAAATTCTATGCCTGATCTTGTGCTCGAAACCGTGAAATTATAACTTGAGATGGAAGGTATTTTGTAAGTTCCCGGATTGAAAAAATTATTTTGTTGATAGTAATTTGGAAATATCTGCGTTACCATCCCGTACTGTGGCATGTCTATTATGTATAAATAACCAGGTTTTGCTATTTTGACGGTAAAAGATATTTTTTCGCCATTTTTGTACTCACTCCCATTTGGTTTGTTCATGGCAACCGTTATGATGTTGTTAGGCTCTATGGTTATAAGTTTCGCGGCTGCAAGTGCTTCAACTTCTGGAGGAATTTTTTGTTGTTCTGCAATCATGGTTCCCCACACCATGATGGAAAGAATCGAAACAACCAAAAAAACCTTTTTCATTTACCTCACCTCACAGTTTTGTATACTTAATTCGCCTTTCGTGACAGCAAATAAGTATTTGCCATTTACCGCTTACTTCTCACTATTCACTGTTTTTTCTACGTCTCACCTGCCATGAGCCACGTGCTACGTGCTGTTCATTCATTTCACTTTTATACTAAATCTCTTTTAAAAGTGAAATGAACATTTACGTTCGGCGCAGGGCATGATGCCGAGAGGTGGCCGACGCTGCGCAGCGAGGACAGACACCGAAAGGCGAATGCCGAAGCCAACGATATTTCATATTTAAAGTTGATCAAGTATATTTGTCACCTTAGGCAATACATGTTATAATCAAAAAAATTGAGGTGAGTTATGGGCACATTTGTCGCCATAATAGGTGGAAGTGGCGCAGGAAAAACGACAGTCGCTAATAAGATAATAGAAAGGTTTTCTGATAGATCGTTATGTCTTAACATGGATAGTTATTATAGAGATCTCGAACCGGGAGTAGATCCAAGAAATGTCAACTTCGATGCTCCTGCCGCTTTTGATTTTGATCTTTTTCTTTCCCATCTTGTAGATTTGAAGAATGGTAAACCAATAGAAGTTCCAACTTACAGTTTTGTAACTTACAGAAGAGACACGTCAAAAACCATTCACGTTGATCCCAAAGAATTGACGATAGTTGAGGGAATTCTTGTCATATACAAAAAAGAGATAAGAAAACTTTTTGATCTGGCCATCTACGTTGATGAGGATGCAGACGAAAGACTTATAAGAAGGATAGAAAGAGACACCAAGGAACGCGGAAGATCCATCGAATCAATAATTTTTCAATACAGAAGATTTGTTGCCCCAGCCTTTAGAAGTTTCATAGAACCTCAAAAATATGATTGCGATATCATCTTGCCAAGAGGGGGAGAAAATCATATTGGCCTTTCGATAATAAAAGAAGCACTTGAAAGGATGCTCCAGAAGTCGTGATTTCAAATGAAGAAATGAAAATTGTAACCAAGCAAATTGGAAGGATGCCTGAAAATGCGTTGAATGTAGTCAAATACTGCTCTTACGGGCTTCCGATGGTGATAAAGTCTTTTCCGCTTTTGAACGGAAAACCATTTCCAACCCTTTATTGGCTTACCTGTCCTTTTTTAAGGGCCGAAATTTCAAAAATGGAATCCGATGGCTGGATAAAGAGGTATGAAGAGATGATTTCTAAATCTTCCGAATTTTTGAATTTACAGATAAAAGCCCATGAGTTTGCAAAGAAAGATTTGATAGATCTTTTACAAGATGATGCTTTGATGGTAAAATTCACAGGAGGAATGGGAGGAATAAAAAACTTTAATCATGTGAAATGTCTTCACATGCATGTTGCTTATCATTTGGGCGGGATCGAAAATCCCATAGGTAGATCTGTTTTATCCGAGATAAGTCAGACGGCATGTAAAAGTGGAATTTGTCTTGAATGGAGCATGTAAAATGGAGTATTTCTTGATTGTAGATGAAGGAACGACAAGTACAAGGGCTATGATTTTTGACGAAGAGGGAAATTTAATTTCATCTTCTAACAGGCCTTTAAAAACGGTTTATCCAATTTCAGGTTGGGTTGAACAAAGCGCAGAAGAAATCTTTTCCAAGACAATCGAAGCCATGGAAGACGCAATAGATCAATGCGGATGCACTCCTTCGACTGTCGGCATTACAAATCAAAGAGAAACGGTTGTTCCATGGGATTCACAAAGTGGCCTGCCACTTTACAACGCAATTGTATGGCGTGATAAAAGGGGACAGGCGATGTGTGAAAGGTTAAAATCGAACGGGTATGAACCTGTTATAAGGGCAAAGACAGGGTTGTTAATTGACCCTTACTTTTCAGCTTCAAAGATGTCTTGGTTGATCAATAACGTGCCTGATGTTTCAAATAGCCTCAAAAAATCTCGTCTTAAATTTGGCACGATAGACGCTTACCTGATCTGGAAGATCACTGGGAAACACCTTACGGAACCTTCAAATGCATCAAGAACCATGATCTACAACATAAATGAAATGAAATGGGATAAAGAACTTTCTGAGGTATTTGGCATTCCACTGGATTCTATGCCGGAGGTCATCGATTCAAATGGTGACTTCGGCAATTCCAAATATGGGAAAATATCTTCAGTACTTGGAGATCAACAATCTTCTTTACTTGGAAACATGTGTGTAAAAGTTGGAGATGTAAAATGTACTTATGGAACAGGGGCTTTTATACTTGCCAATGCTGGTAGTTCAAAGAATCCTCCTTCGGACGGGCTTTTAAAAACAGTGGCATGGTCTGTAAGAGGAAAAGTGAGTTACGCTTTTGAAGGATCGGTACTGTCAAGTGGTGAATCGGTAAATTGGCTTAAAAGGATTTCTTTGTTAAAAGATGATGTTGAGATGGAAACACTTTCAAATTTTGCAAAAAGTGACGGAATTTATTTCGTTCCGGCACTTGATGGTCTTGGCTCTCCGACATGGCAGCCAAATGCGCGTGCACTTTTTTTGGGCATTAGTTCTTCTCATACGCGTTCGAATATCGTTAGAGCAGTTTTAGAATCGATGGCTTTTTCAGTTTCTGAAGTTATCGATACTTTTAAAAAAAATGGTCTTGATGTTTCTAACATCAAAGTTGATGGAGGCGGATCGAAAAATTCACTTTTGATCCAGATACTTTCAAATTCGACAAAAATGGACGTGGAAAGATCTAAATTTCATGAAATGACAGCTTATGGTGCATTTCTTATGGCAAAGATTAAAGATGAAATTGGAGAGATAACAAATTTTAAAAAAGACTTTGAACTTTTTAGACCCAAGGAAAACATAGATGAAATTTACCAGAGATGGAAAATGGCAGAAGAAATATCCATAAATTGGGCCAATTTGAAAGGAGATGATAGGTATAAAACTCTACCTTGATTCGGCAAAAATGGATGAGATAAAAAAAGCGATTGATCTTGGATATGTGCATGGAGTAACGACAAATCCCACCCTTTTGAAGAAAGCCGAAGTATGGAAAGAAAACAAAAGCCTTAAGTCATTTTACTCAAAGTTACTTGACATGTGTGATGGAGAGGTATTCGCCCAAATTTCTTCCACAAAACCTGATCTCATAATTGAAGCGCTTGAAAATCTTGATATGTCAAGATTAGTGATAAAAGTGCCATCTGTTCAAAATGGAATCATGTCGGCAAAATCACTCGTGGATCGCGGTTACAGCGTTTGTGCAACGGCGGTTTACACCCCATCCCAAGCGATAGTGTGGGCATCTTTGGATGTTGATTATGTGGCCATCTATTTCAACAGAATGGAAGCATCTGGAATAAATGCCGTTGAAAATGTTAAGACTATCCTCAACGTGCTATCAAAATCAAGAACAAAGGTACTTGCCGCAAGCGTCAAAACTCCAGAGCAACTTAATTCTCTTATCAGCATGGGTGTCGATTACATAACAATTGGGTACGATTTGATGGAAAAACTTATTGAATCCGACAACAGTCGAAAAGATGTGGAAATTTTTGATGATGATATGTCGGTAGTTAAAAAGCATTTTCAAAATTAAATTGAAATAAGGTGATTTTTTACGGCAGAAGAAAAAGAGGTTAAAGAAACGAAAGTTGATTACCAAAAGATGGGAATCGACGAGCTGATCAACAATCTTAAAGCTGATGTTAAGAATGGATTGTCAGCATCCGAAGTTGAAAAACGTGTTAAAGAATATGGATACAACGAGGTACCAGAGAAAAAAGCCAATCCATACCTCAGCTTCGGGAAAAAATTCTGGGGATTGACCGCATGGATGTTGGAAGCTGTCATAGTATTGTCCGTCATTCTTAACAAAATGTTAGATATGTACGTTATCGTAGCCTTGCTGCTTTTGAACGCTGTACTTGGATTTTTTCAGGAGCAGCGTGCATCAAAAGCTGTTGATGCTTTAAAGCAACAGTTACGGGTAAATGCGAGAACTTTAAGGGATGGCAAATGGCAGCTTATACCGGCAAGAGAGCTTGTACCCGGAGATATCGTCAGAATAAGGGCAGGTGACTTTGTTCCCGCAGATCTTAAACTGTTAGACGGTCAGATTGAAGTCGACCAATCGGCCTTAACGGGAGAATCCCTGACCGTTTCAAAGGCAAAGTCTGATATGCTCTTTTCCGGATCGATAGTCAAATCAGGAGAATCAAATTCGCTTGTTGTTTTGACGGGAAATAAAACTTATTTTGGAAAGACAACCGAACTTGTTCAGGTTGCAAGGCCAAGACTTCATACCGAAGATGTTATTTCAACAGTTGTGAAATGGCTTTTGATAATCGTCGGAGTGGCTCTCGCGGTAGCATTCGTTGTTGCTGTATTCTTGGGAATGGATTTGTTCGATGTCATTTCACTCGCACTTGTCCTGCTCGCCTCGTCTATTCCTGTTGCATTACCTGCGATGTTCACCATAAGTATGGCCATAGGATCGATGGAACTTGTCAAGCGCGGAGTACTCGTCACAAGGTTAAGCGCGTCCGAAGACGCCGCGACGATGGATACTTTATGCTCGGATAAAACGGGTACGATAACGATGAACAAACTTTCCGTGGCCGGTGTCATACCGATGAATGGAACTGATGAAAACACGGTTTTGATGTACGGTGCTCTCGCCTCTCAGGAAGCCAATCATGATGCCATCGACCTTGCTTTTCTTGGTGCGGCATCTGATCGAAAGATCTCATTCGATAATTTCACACAGAAATCTTTCACTCCCTTTGATCCAAAGACGAGAAGAACGGAAGCTTTAATAGAAAAAGATGGTAAGACATTTAAAGTTGTAAAAGGAGCGGTCAATATAATAGCAGATCTCGTTGGTGCCGATGTGAATGCTCTGAACAAACAAACTAACGAATATGCTTCTAAAGGGTACAGAACTCTTGCTGTTGCGATGGGAGAAGATGATAAATCCCTTAAGATAGTTGGACTTGTTGCACTTTATGACATGCCAAGACCTGATGCAAAGCAGTTAATTGGCGAGTTGAAGAGTTTGGGAATATCCGTTAAAATGTTAACGGGTGATGCACTTCCAATAGCGAAAGAAACGGCAAGACAAGTTGGCCTTTCTGATGCCATAACGGCCTCAACAGAATTTGAAAAGACCGTGGAAACTGAGCCAGACAAAGCCTCCGAAATAGCGGAAAAGAGCGATGGATTTGCCGAGATTTATCCTCAGGACAAATATTCGATAGTCAAAAGTTTGCAGAGAAAGGGTCATATAGTTGGCATGACGGGTGATGGTGTCAACGATGCACCTTCTTTGAAACAGGCCGAAGTTGGCATAGCGGTCAACAGTGCGACGGACGTGGCAAAAGGTGCCGCGAGCGTTGTTCTAACAGGAGAAGGACTTGGCAACATAGTAGACCTTGTAAAAGTCGGACGAATGATCTATCAAAGGATTTTGACGTGGATTTTCAACAAGGTCGTTAAGACCTTTCAAATAGTTGTCTTCGTCGTCGTCGCTTTCTTACTTACCGGTCGTTTCATAGTATCGGCTTTCGACGTCGTTCTCTTGCTATTCGTAATAGATTTTGTGACACTTTCGATCTCGACAGACAATGCAAGGTGGTCAAAGTCGCCCGATACTTGGAACATAACGGGGCTTGTAAAGTCTTCGATAGTATTGGGTATTCTTGTAGTTCTTGAATCACTTGCAATTCTTTACATTGGGCTTGGCCCTTTAGGAATTTCAAAAGATTACGAACTGCTCAAAACTTTCTCTTTCAGCATCCTGTTCTACTTTGGTATGATGACGGTCTTCGTTGTAAGAGAAAGAGGTCATTTCTGGAATTCTTTCCCGAGCAAATCACTTTTCTACATAACCTTGATTGACATGATTGTCGTGGCCTTACTTGTTACATTTGGCTTCCCTGGTCTAAAGCCAATCCCGATAACCGATACTTTGATAGTTATAGGTATGGCAGCGTTCTTCTCCTTTGTTGTGAATGATTTTGCCAAATACCTTTTGCTCAGAGGTAAAAAGGCATGAAAAAGCCATACATCTTGCTTGATGCGGGTGGTACACTTGTTTTTCCGGATGTTGAATGGCTTTCGGAACTCATGAAAAATTACGGAATAGATGTGGATGGCGAAAGTATTTTAAGACGTGTTTACGAGATCGATTACCTAATAGATAAAAGTTTGAGAGAGAGGAAAACATTCTTGGAAGATGGAAGTCTGCTGGAAGCCCTTTTCAGAGCTTTTACGGATTCGGATGAAAAAGTTAAGGCACTAAAAATGAGAACTGATGAGAGAGACAAAATTAGAAATCTTTGGGCTTATACTTTCCCCTGGGTTATCGAGAGTCTTGAAACTCTAAAAGCTCAAGGTTATTCGATCTCCGTTATCTCAAATTCCGACGGTCGTGTAGCTCAGGTACTCGCAGAAACAGGACTGGCAAAATTCATGGACAAAATATATGATTCACAGATTGTCGGCATCGAAAAACCTGATGCCGGTATTTTTCGTTTAGCCTTGAAGGAATTATCCATTTCTCCTGAGGATGCTATTTTCATCGGGGACATGTTCTACACAGACGTACTCGGCGCAAATCGTGCTGGAATAAAGGCTGTTCATCTCGATCCTTTTGATTTTTACAAAGATTGGCCGGGAGAAAGGATCAAAAATGTCGGGGTTATTCCTGATTTTCTCAAAAAAACTGATTTGTCTTCAAAAAGTTTTTTCCCTTTCGTTTACGTTCTCAAAGAAGTTTAGGATATTTTTGGTACAGGTGATATAATTTTTTAAAACGAATTTGAGAGGAAGGTAGATAATAAAGATGGCCACAAGTCAAGTGAAAGTATCAATGCCAAAGCCCTCTATTTCCAAATTTGAGGAGTATATGCTTTACTTCATAATGCTGTTCATTCCAATAGTAACGATAGGTCCCATAACTTACGAATACAGCACCCAAAAATATGCTTTTTTCACCATATTGATCTTCATACTGTTCATTGCGGTTATCATGGAATTCAGAAGGCAAAAGCAGATAAACGTGAATATCCCATTACCTGCTTTAGGATGGGGACTTTTCACCATCGCGACGGCATTATCTTTGATAAGTGTTATGATAGAAAACATGCCTTATCTAAGATTCTCAGCCATGTGGGTGCTTTACTTTGCGATGACTTTTCTGTTTGTAATCTACCTTGCAAATCGCGTTAAAGACAAGAGAATAATGATAAATATTCTTGGAATGCTTTTGATAAGTGCGGCATTCATAGTTTTGGATTCTTTCCTTAATTTTTACGCTGGATGGGATATATGGCTTGGCCATATAGGAAGTCCTTATGCCAGAGACAATGTTCGTGCAACGATAGGTAATCCAGATTTCGTTCCTGATTACCTTGGTGTTTTGCTTTTTGTTGCCATTTACTTCATTACCTCAAAAACGCTTGGTTTTGATACTTCAAAAAACAAAGATAAAACTTACAGACGTTTGGTGATAATCAAAACGCTTGCCACAATAGAAGCGATATCAATGGTGGCAGTCATAATATTCTCTCAAACCCGTGGCGTTTTCATAGCAATACCCCTTGCACTCGTCTTCTTTGCGCTGCTTTACACTTATTACCAAAACTTCAAAGTTAAAAAAGCAGTTTCTACCTCGAAAGTAATCGATGAGATCGGACGTAAATCTCAAAGACTTTCGATAATACTTTTAGTTGTTTTTGTCATATCTGCTCTCGTTGAAATCTTTCTTTATTCAATACCGGGCCCCTTCAACGGAAATAGTTTTTCTGTGACAGGCAGGGTTACGTCCTCGACAACGGCACTTTCCAACGGTGGCACTGCCCAGCAAAGATTTCTTGCATGGTGGGCATCAGTTTATCAGTGGAAGGATCATCCAATAATAGGTCAGGGGCTTGGTACTTACAGGATTGATTTCCTACATTACCTTGGCGTCTCAATCGAACATCATCCATCCCTCATCGTTGCGTGGAATAATTTCATGAAAGCCCATAACGATTACGTTCAATTACTTGGAGAAACCGGCATTGTTGGCATTTTGACTTTGGCTTTTTCTCTTGGCACGCTTTTATGGTTTGTTTTAAGAGTTATAAAAAAGAAGGACTCCGACGATGCGCTCTTGATGATGCTTATGGCAACAGGATCAATGGTCACTTTGATAACGAGTATGTATTCTTTTGCAGAACATCTCATGCCAGATTCGATGACGCTTACGATATTGCTCGCTTTTCTCGTGTCAGATTACTTCAACAAAGATGGTGATCTTACATGGAAAGTGATCTTGAACAAAGCGAAATTCGTCGCTGCAGGCATCTCTTCTTTGATTGTCTCTGCCGGAGTGATGATTTTGATGAACATGTATTTTGTCAGTGAAGTTTATTTTCTTTATGGAAACACAAATTATCAATACATAAGTGCTTATCAAAACGCAGCATCGCAGGCAAACAATCAATTGAATTCTGTCAATACCGAAATAAACAATTTGAAATCATACAGTGGAAATTACGCATATTTAAATCCGCAAACCTACGTCCAATCAAAGCTTCAACAGTTGCTTGCTTCAAATCCGAATTTGAACCAAACTCAGGCCTCACTCCAACTTGAATCTCAAAGACAACAAGAATATAACCAGATAATGAATCAGTTGAATTCAAATCTTCAAAGCATTCAAACGGCCATAAATCAATTCAACACTTACGAAACGACATCTTACGATGGGGCAAAATACGATTTTCTCCATTCAGTTGAATGGGATAACACCTACGGTACATCCGAATTTTACCTTGGTTTACTTGCAACTTTCCCTCAAAGAGATCAGGAGATAATAAACGAGTTAAACAAGGCTCTCTCATCGGGATCGACGCCGGCACAACTTAACGTTTTAAAAGATCTCTTTTATGGTAAAAATGATATAACCCAGTACATCCATCCTAACTTCAAAAATCTCAATTACAAGGGTGATTACGATCTCATAGCGAGTATGGTCAATTCGGGAATTCCACTTGTAGATCTTTGGAATACGCTTAACATAAATCAACTCGTCCAAATGCAAATGTATCAAGATGGGATAGATTATCTCAAAACTTCTTTACAATCTTTTGCCGAGAAAAATTCTTACAGACTTATAGGTCAATTCTCGGCGCTTCTGTCGAGCATGAACAGATCTCAAGCATCGATATATCAAGATGCGATAAGCAAATATCCAAAGTTCAAATCGCAATTTGAGTCTTTGATAAAGACCCATGATCAACTTGCGCAGGATGCATTCAATCAAATGGAAAACTGGTACGATCAGTTGATCTTCATCCTGCCAGGCGGCTGGAACAGGTACGCCGGATGGAATCAAATTTACACAGAATACATAAACAACGTTTTACAAAATGCACCACTTGATGCAACAACTTATGCCAAGATAAAAGAAATTGCCGGGAAATATGTCTGGATAGGATACTACATGCAAAAGACATATTGGGCAATTCCTTTGAACACGATGGGTATTTTCACCTCTTTGGCACAGGATTTCATAAACAAGCAGATGTACTCCGAAGCGCTGACAACTGTAAATGATACTTTGTCCATTTTCAAACCGGCTTACGAATGGAATGTCGCAGATTTGGACAGATACAAAGGAGATACCAACACATACAACGAAGCACAAAATTTCATAAATCAATATCAGGCGCTTCAAACAAAACGTGTCCAGTTCCTTTCGCAGTTAAAGGCAGTTTACGAATATGCCTTTACCAACCCGACTCAGCAGGCAACGGCGCAAGTATATCTTAACGATTGGAATCATAATATTCTTACGGGTGTTGTAACAAATGCCTCGACATCTGATATAATATCTTCTATAACGAGTATGTTGGCAACAACCACGACTAAATGATCGATCGTGAGGTATCAAAAGGGATACTTTTGTGTATAATAGATACGTATCCCAGAGAACATGAAACAAAAGATCCATTTCAGGTTCTTATAGGTACGGTTTTAAGTCAGAGAACACGTGATGCGAACACAGCGGAAGCATCACATGCTCTCTTTAGCAGGTTCCCAACGGCACATGAACTTTCAAAAGCGAAGATTTCAGATGTTGAAAGGCTCATAAGACCAGCGGGAATGTACAAACAAAAAGCGGAGCGGATAGTTCGTATCGCTCGTGAGATTGTTGAGCGTTGGAAGGGAAAGGTTCCAGCCAATCTTGATGATCTCATAAAATTCAGCGGTGTTGGTAGGAAGACGGCTAATATCGTGTTGGCTGTTTCTTACGATCTTCCTGTTATTGCGGTAGACGTGCACGTTCACAGAATCTCAAACAGGATAGGGATCGTAAAGACGAAGACTCCTTACGAGACTGAAATGGCCCTCATGGATCTTGTGCCGGAATCTTATCGTACTCTGTTGAATGGAGCGATGGTGAAATTCGGCCAGTTAGTTTGTTTGCCAAGAAATCCAAAATGTCAATCTTGCCCCTTTAAGGAGGTGTGCGAGTACGGCCGAAGTAATATTAGCGGGAGCGAAGTTAAGCAATTTGGAAGAAAAAGAGGCTGAAATTTGTGATCTGACAACTTTTAAAATGTCAGGAAAAGTTAAGATCGTAAAGCCTCGCGACATCTTGCAATTTGAAGAACTCATACGTTATTTCCTCGAAAGCAAAAAGGATTTTAAGATCATCGGTGGTGGTTCGAACACGGTGATCAAAAGTGACGTTGAAACTCCTTTCGTTTTAACATCCGGCCTTAACAACTTCAAATTCGACGAAAAATACGTTGTTGCAGAAAATGGCGTTAAACTTTCAGTGCTGCTTTCCGAATCGATAAAAAGAGGAATGTCTGGACTGGAATTTTCGATTGGCATTCCTGGAACTATAGGAGGAGCATTGTACATGAACACCGGTGCGTTTGATGGAGAGATATCAAAATGCGTCGAAAGTGTCGAAGTCATCGATGAAAATGGAAGATCATGCGAATTAAATGTCGAAGACCTTGATTTTTCTTACAGACATTCGATTTTCCATCAAAAGCGTATGTGGATAAAAAAATGCGTTCTCAAACTTGATTTTGCCCAGAGGAAAGAAGATGTACTTGAAAAAAGTTTGAGAAACTGGTCAAGAAAAAGAAGCACACAACCTATAACCTTTCCAAGCGTCGGATGTGTTTTCAAAAATCCACCCGGTGATTATGCAGCAAGGTTAATAGATGCAGCGAATTTGAAGGGATACCGTGTTGGGGGAATCGAAGTTTCGAAGTTACATGCCGGTTTTTTTATAAACGTTGGAGGTGCTACTTTTGAGGATTTCAAAGCTGTATATTCTGAAGTTGTCACGAGGGTGAAAGAGAAATTCAGTGTTGATCTTGAGCCGGAGATAACAATCGTAAGTTGAATTCGAGGTGTAAAAATTGAAAGTTTTGTACGGCCTGTGCACGTGGGGCTTAGGGCACATGACGCGTAGTTTGCCTTTAATGAGAAGGCTTATCGATGATGGGCATGATCTTGTGATATACACGTCAGATAGACCATTGCTTGCTTTGAAAAAAGAATTTGGAGATAAATGCGAGTACGTGGAAAGCGTTGAATATCCCAGTCCTTATGCTAAAAACGGCACATTCGCTTTAAGGTTAACCTTAATGATGCCTGCGATAATAAACGCAATAGTAAAAGAGCATAAAGAAATCTTGAAACTTTCACAAGATCTTGATGTGGATGTTTTAATATCCGATTCTGAATATGGTGTTTTCGACAAAACAAAGCCTTCGTTTTTCATATTTCATCAACTAAGGTACGTTCCACCTGATTTTTTGAGGATTTTGAAAAATCAGACTGAAAGATTCAATTATCACTTTAGAAATTCTTTCACAAAGTTCGTAGTTCCGGATTTTCCGAATGATGGCGGTCTGACGGGTAATCTTTCCCATAACCTTTCTTACATGTCCTCCGATCAGGTAAAGTACATCGGAATCCTTTCGGATTACCAAAAGATGGATGTTAATCAGGATATAGATTACCTCATATCTCTCTCGGGAAGAGAACCAAGTAGAAGTATCCTTGAAAAAAAGATCTTAGATCAGATAAAATTTTTAAAAGGTAACGTTGTGCTTGTAAGGGGAATGCCTGAAAATGCCGAAAAGATCAAAGTACCAGGCGTTGAAGTTATAAATTATGCGGGAAAAGGTTTAAGAGACGAACTTATGAATAGATCTAAATTCGTGATAGCAAGATCAGGATATTCGACCATAATGGATATAGTTGAACTCGGTAAAAATGGTTTGCTTATACCCACACCAGGTCAAACAGAACAAGAGTATCTTTCCGAATATCTTTCTGAAAAATTGTACTTTCATTCGGTTAACGAAAATGATATGGATCTCGAGAAAGATGTTGAAATTGCAAAGAGTTATAATGGGTATGATCCCCCATGGAGAACAGCGCAAAGTGTTGAAAAGTTCATGGACATAATCAAGATCGCCATTGGAGGTTAAATCTGTGAAAATCGTATCAATAGTAGGTGCGAGACCACAATTCATAAAAGAATCTTTGATTGGGAAAAAATTGAACGAATTTGGAATAAATGAAATACTTGTTCATTCAGGACAACATTACGATTTCAACATGTCTGATATTTTTTTCAAAGTGCTGGAGATAAAAAATCCACAGTACAATCTCGAAATCGGTTCTGGAACGCATGCGGAACAAACCGGAAAGATCATGATGAAGTTTGAAAAGATTTTGATGAAGGAGAAACCTTCACTTGTGCTTGTTTACGGTGATACAAACACAACTTTGGGAGGGGCGCTAACTGCCGCAAAATTGAAAATTCCCGTTGCCCATGTCGAAGCAGGGCTTAGACAAGAGCCAAAGGATATGCCGGAGGAGATAAACAGGGTCTTGACAGATAGAATATCTCAATTTAAATTTTGTCCTTCCCAAAAAGCCGTTGAAAATCTTGCAATGGAAGGCATGAAAAGTGGAGTCTATTTTACCGGAGATGTCATGTTAGATGTTTTTTTGAAATTCAAAAGAGATGTTGATATGAAAACAATACTTGAAAAATACGATCTTAAAGCTAAAAAGTACGTCTTTTCAACGATTCACAGAGATTTTAACACAGACATCGAAACAAGGTTAGAATCTATTCTGAATGGCCTTTCAAGGATAGCCAAACGGATGCCGGTCATCTTTCCAATTCATCCAAGAACCAAAAAGAGAATTTCTGAGTTTGGTTTAGAAGATCTGCTAAAAACCTTAAAAGTTATCGATCCTGTTGGATATGATGAAAGTGTGGCTCTTACTTCCAATGCTTTCTCGGTAGTCACTGATAGCGGAGGACTTCAAAAAGAATCTTATTTTGCGGGAATCCCAGGTGTTGTTACGATGAAAGATACGGGCTGGATTGAACTCGTCGAATCAGGATGGAATGTACTTGCTGACGCAGATGAGCAAAAGATATATGATGGAGTCTTTTGTCATCCCGATCCTGCTGATATCAAAGAAATATACGGTGACGGCAATGCTTCGGAGAAAATCGCGGAAATCATAAGGGATATGAAAATATGAAAATAGCAGTTGTAGGTTTCGGCGCTGCAGCCATTGGGTTTATAAACGAAGTTAAAGACAAAGGTCATGAGATCCATGTGATAGAAAAATCTCCAGATATATACAGTTCAAGCATCTCCGGAATAAGATCCGACGGAAAACTTTTCATTTCATCAAGTATGGGCGGAGATATAGAAATACCGCTTGAAACACAAAAAGAAGTTGTCAATTTTTACCTTGATAAACTTGATGAATCAGAAAGAAAAGATGTAAGAACGGGTATCTCTTTCGACAGAAAATCTGTCTTTTTTGAAAAATTTTATTCAAAGGGATTTGAACCTGTCAACGCCTACTTCTATCACATAGGAACAGATCGGCTCAAAAATCTCCTTGAAAATATCTACAACGAATTTTCCTCTTACAAAAACATAAAATTTCATTTCGGTATAAAGGCTGAAAATGTAAATTTCGATGGAAACAAGATAAAAATTACGGGATCGAATTTTGAAGACACGTTCGATTACGTTGTCATTTCCGTTGGCAGAAGTGGCCATGGACTTGTGAAATCCATGACGACAGATCACCCAGAAATCGTGACCTCTGGGAATATCGTGGATGTTGGTATAAGATATGAACTTCCGGATCACGCGGTTGAAAAGCTCAACGAGGAAATGTACGAGTTCAAAGTCAGAATGAGGGCAAGAACAGGTTACATGGTCAGAACCTTTTGTAACAATCCATCTGGCAGAGTTGTGCTTGAGGAATATGACGATTTTGTCACCGTTAACGGTCATTCGAACTCGAATGGAAACAGCGAAAACACGAATTTTGCCGTGTTGTGCAGTACATCTTTTACCGAGCCTTTCAACGATCCGATAGGTTATGGAACTTACATAAGCAAACTTGGAAATATCCTTGCCGGAGGAAGAAAGGTCATTTTGCAAACTTACGGAGAATTTTTAGAAAATAAAAGAACCAAAAGAATAGGAAGGGTAAAACCCACTTTGAATGATGAAAGTTATATTTTGGGAGACATAAATCTCGTGCTTCCACGAAGAATAGCCATATCAATTGCCGAATTTATAGAAAAATTAGGGGAAGTTGTACCGGCGATAGTCTATTCAGACAATCTTATGTATGCGGTTGAAGTTAAATTCTATTCAAAGAAGATAAACAACGAAAAATATAAAAACCTTAAATTCATAGGTGATTGCAGTGGCCATACAAGATCTATAACCTACGCTACATGCCACGGTAAAATGTTGGGAAAATCCATCGCATGACTGTACAAAATCTTTATTTCAAAATTCAATTAGATCTTTGATTTTATCAACTGTTTTAGGCCCTATTCCATTTACTTTCATCAAATCGGAAGGCGTATGAAAAGGCCCATGAGTTTCTCTGTAATCAACTATCTCACGGGCCTTAATTGGACCTATCGAAGGAAGGTTTTCTATTTCTTTAGCCGTTGCCTCATTTATCTTTATTTTACCACTTTTTACGTCATTCTTCGAAGTTGAAGAGGAAAAACCTGTTACAATACTTGAAATCTTGTCAAGTGTCGATTGACCTATTCCTGGAACGTTTAAAAGATCTTTTAACTCTTGAAATGGTCCGAACTTTTCTCTGTAATCGACAATTGCCTTGGCTTTAGTCATTCCTATATTTGGAAGTTTATCAAGTTCTTGAACTGTTGCCGTGTTGACATTCACAACTTTAAACGTATTTGGTGAGGCACTTTTGGTAATTTTGTCGCTTTCAACAAATGCCTCTTTCAAAGGCACAACCGCGGTCAAAAATATCCCAATTACAGAAACGAGAATGATACTTCCTATTATGATCCTCGTTTGTGTTTTCATTTATCAGGGAATGGTTCTTATAAGCCAAGATGAAACTCCGGATCCTACTAAGGACGTTACATTTGGATTGGCATTGATCGAATTGGCGTAATTAAGCGCTGGTGTGTATCCCGTGAACACTCCTATGAAAAGGGCTGATTGCGTGGAGTAATCTATTTTGAAAGATGGAATTCCCAAATTCCTTAATGATTTCACAAGTGCAAGTACCCTGTCTGGATAAGGAGAAGATAAAATTTGAATTGAATACGTAACGCCATTTCCTGGATAAGCAACATAATACAATCCGTTTTCCTGGGCAATTTCGTAAGTATTCACGCCGGCCAACATGGAATCGACAGCGCTCAAACTCGTGGCTGTTGTGGTTGTCAAAGTCACATTTGAACCGATAGATTGAGCTGCATTTGAGATCAGTGCCATGAAACCGCTTTGGCTTTGAGTTTGTAGCGACGTTTGTGATGAAACGGGTTGAGAGGTTTGTGAAGGCGCCGAAAGACTCTGTAAATTGGAAATTAAACTTCCAACCTGATTTGTCAAAGAGGTTATGTTAGATTGTGTGTTGGCAATTTTTTGATCTTCCGACGAGATCTTACCTGCAAGATCCGCGTACATATTTTTTACGTAAGCGGTAAGTGATGCCACCGTTGCTTGCTGTGTTATCATCGTTCTTTCGAGTTTAGCCATCTGCATTGACAAAACGGAAGTCGTGCTTGCCATATAAGATGTCATTGAAGCAACGGACGTTTGAGTTTCGGATATTTTTTGATCAAAACTCGAAATCTTTGCCGTCAAAACCCCTGCCCATATCAAAGCTATAAGACCTATTATTATCGCGGCGATCAGTAATATAAATCTCAGATCAAAATTTTCTTTTTCCATTTTGCACCTTCAAAAAATTACGGAATTGTCCTTACAAGCCATGACGAGGCTCCAGATCCTGTTATGGAAGTGATATTTGGAGTTGAAATCGCATTTGCGTAATTAGATGCCGAGCTGTAATCCGGGAAAACCCCTATGAAAAGTCCAGATTGAGAAGCGTAATCTATCTTAAATGCTGGTACTCCAGCACTTCTCAGGGCTTTAACAAGCGATAACACCCTATCAGGGTAAGGAGAAGAAAGAATTTGGATTGAATATGTAATGCCACTTCCAGGATATGCAAAGTAGTAAAGGTTATTTACCTGCGTTATCTCGTAAGTTCCGGTTGTCGAGAGAATAGGCTTGAGAGAGTCAAGATTAGTGGCTGTAATAGTTGTTAAAGACAAACTTGAACTTAAAGATTCAGGCGCGTTTGTAAGTAGAAGTGGATAAGTTACGGACTGCAATGAAATGTAAGTCGATTGCAATGTCGGCAGATTAACCGATATCTGCGATGAAAGTCTTGTCACGTTTGAAGACTTTAATTTAGTTATACTCGCCGTCAAAGAAGCAACGCGAGTTGTCAAAGAAGCAACGGCAGTTTGGGCACTTGAAGTTTTTTGCTCTACGCTACTTAACTTTCCACTTAAAGAGGCAACCCATATAAGGGCTCCAAGTGCAACGACTATAAACACGACAAGTAGAACCACTCTTATCATAGAGTACATATTCTGCTTATCCATTTTTAACCTCCCTTTATATCAACCCTTTTGAATGGGCCGAATAAATCATTTCTGTCAAGAAACCAGGAAAAATCTGATAATCCATCGTTTTACCGATCTTAACCGGCAATTTCATCTTTAAAGGTTCTTCGTAAGAAGAAATTTGATCTACCGCACTTGAAAGATCGAAATGCACGTTAGAACATTTTTTCAAGATTGAATGTATTTTATCCATTTCATCTTCCGAAATAAAACCGAGTTTGTGGGAAACGAAAGATTCGATCATAACGCCGTAATAAGTGGCAACAAGATATGGCATGTTCAGCTGCGAAGCACTCATAAGTGCCCTTGAACTTTCCTCCCCCACGATTTCCCAATTGCTATTGGCTTTCATCCTGAGACTTTCAAAGATCACGTGAGATATGACTTCGTAATTACTCATGAGTTCTGAATCAAGTATTTTGTCTATCATATCGAAAAATTTTTTCGAATGTGACAAACCAAACGCAATTGCATGCACCATTGAAAGTTCTTTTTCCTCTATCAACTGGGTTTTGGTGAATTCAGTTATGTTTACAAGGTGATTTGGCTGAAATTTGACTTTCATGGCATCTTTAACTCTATCAAAATTAAGATAAACTTCATTTCTGAAAAAGCCTTCAATTTGAGCGCTTAAAGTTGTAGGTACAAAAACAACGTCTAATTTCCTTTTGTAGGTGCCAAAAGCAAAGCCACATGTGTCAAGTACCGTTCCTCCACCAACAACAACGATAACAGGATCGATAATTTCAGAGTTCATGATCATATTTTGAACATCCATCATCCCTATGACGGATTTAGACCTTTCGCCTGCGAAGATAGGAGTGTTATCTATGTTGTAAGCAAAGTCTGTGTGAAAAAGTTTTATCTTTGAGTCGATTATGTACACAAAATGCCTTCCAGGGTACAAAGAAACAAGAAAATCTGAAAAATCATTTTTCTTGTCAATAATATGAACTGACATCTTTTGCTGTTCATTCTGCGATGGTACAAAATCGGCTATTAACAAATTATCCTCCTACTCGTTCTGTGCTTGCCCAAACCTAACTTTATCGTATTTTTCAATTAACACCTTCCCACCTCTGATGTAGGCTATGGCATTTTCGATAGGTTCACTTACATGAATGACATGTTTGGCTATTTCAACAAGTTCGGGTGTCATTGATGTTGCATATATTATAGAATTTTCATCCCCTCTTGATCCAGCCCTTACAACTCCTCGTGCTTCACCTATTATGACGACGTTACCTGAAGAGATGATTTCGCCTCCATCATTGAGATTTCCTATAAGCATGACATCGCCATCATGAACTATCGCCTGACCAGATCTCACGGTCTTCTTTATAACTTTTGTTGGATTTAATTGGTGCATATTGATTTCATCTTCTACAAGGCTCAATTTTTCTTTGACTGAAATGGTATTTTGCTTTACTTTCTGATTCATCTCTCCAACGAGTATTTCTCCGACTTTGAAACCCATTTTTTCAACAAAAGAAACTATTTCGGTTATGTCTTTTGAATATTTATCCTTGTCTTTGAGCATGATGGATATTTTATCATCCTCAGAGAAAAAGCCATTCAACTGGGAAAATTTGTTTGTTACTTGAACAAAGAGATTGTCGAGATCATCGTAATCCTCAACGTAAAGCACAACCCCTCTTTTCGTCATTCTCAAGTCAACATTTCCCATTACCCCACCTCTTGAATTAAATCATTTTTTCTTACCGTCAAGATAATGAACAACATCTCCAACTGTGACAAATTTTTCTAACTTATCATCTTCAATCTTAACACCGAATTCATCCTCAAGTGCCATGGCAAGATCTACCACATCCAAAGAATCAGCACCCAGATCATCTATAAAAGATGAACTTTCCGTGATTTTATCGTCTTCTACACCGAGTTTGTCTGCAATCGTTTTTTTCACTTTTTCAAAGGTATCTTCCATTTTTTTCTCTCCTTTCAAAAATTCTCGGGCATTTCATAACTTATTTTACCAAATTTTTCATGTGTTATTTCTCTGTGCAAGGTCAAAAGTGTTCTGTTGATATCTAAAACACCACCTTTTATTATAAATCCACGTTGCATTCCGTAACTTTCTATCCTTTTGACTATCGAATCGCCTTCACCTATTTTTTCTATCAATTCAGGTTTTATCTTCGATAGAAGATCAAGTTCGTAATATACCAAAGCCTCAAAATCCACTTGCTCAACGTCTATAACGTTACAAAGACCAAGTTTTGCGTAGAGAGTCTCATTCGAAATGCTTGGATACGTGATTCCCGGAGTATCAAGCAGTTTCATTCTGTCATCTATTCTTATCCATTGGACAGACCTTGTTATGCCAGGTTTATCACCTATGAGAGTTGCTCTTCTCTTTTTGATCATGTTTACAAGCGTTGATTTACCGACGTTAGGCATGCCTACCACTAAGATGTTAACCTCATGATCAGATCTGAAAGGATCAAAGATATCATGGACATTCTGCATTTCTTTTATGGAACCATAGAGCGTCTGACAATCTTTGGAAAATTTTTCAACCCATCTTTTGGTTACATCGTCTTCGGCGAGATCCGCTTTGTTAAGAAAGATCATTCGCTTTTTGTCTTTGAAATAAGGTTCCATGTCTAAAGGTCTTGTCGCCATCGGCGCACGTGCGTCAACGACTTCCACTATGCCACTTACGAGTTTTATAAGCGATTTTATAGCCCTTTTTGCTTTCTCAACATGAGACGGATACCAGACTTCCATTATTTCATCACTCCAAATTTGTTAAGAGGCCATATCCTCAAGAACGGTGTTCCAATCATGTTTGACATAGGCACAAATCCCCAGTATCTGCTGTCAAAAGAATCTGTCGTGTTATCACCCATTGCAAAAAAATAACCTGCTGGTACGTGTATCACTATATTTCCGGAAGCATCTTTTGTAACATAATTTCCCCACTTCGAAACCACAGAGTTGTAATATGTGGTATAGTCCATATCCTGGTTGTAATAAAGCAAAAATTGATAATCAGGACTCGAAATGTATTTCTGCGGATTGGCAAGTTCATAGTAATAATTAGGATCGCCAAAAATGCCCACTTTGCTGTATAGACGATCTTTAAGCGTTGATGGAACTTTGCCGTTAACTTCAACGTTGTAGAAATAAGGATGTCCTGCCGCTGGAACAAGTTGAACCGTATCTCCTCCGACCGCTATCAATCTTTTGACGTATTTCACATGACCGGCATAATGCACAGGACTCAAGGCATCCATGAATTTATCGAATGGACCTAACATTGCCAAAGAAGATTTATCAACAAAAGGCGTCCAAAAAACTACGATATCTCCTATTTTAAGATCTTTGTAATGCCATGATATCTGATCCACAAAGATCCTGTCTCCTGGCATTATCGTCGGAATCATGGAACCGGTAGGAACTATCATCGTATCGAGCACAAAAAGTTTTACCGGTATGACGATAAGAATGGCTATGACAATTGCCTTTATCCATTCCCATGATTCATGCTTTACTTTTTTCGAAAGATCGTTTTTTGGCTTTCTGACGTTGTTCGCCACTTTCAGCACCTTAAGTGTTTGGTAACTGGCGTTTTTCTTTCATTCTTGCTTTCTTACCTTTCAACGCTCTTATGTAGTAAAGTTTAGCGCGTCTTATCTTGTTATGTCTTACAACGGAAATTTCCTTTATTGAAGGTGTATTGAAAGGAAAAATTCTTTCAACGCCAATGGCATTGTGAGATATTTTCCTAACGGTAAAAGTTCGCCCACCCGAAGATCCAGACATGGCTATAACCGTTCCCTCAAAAATTTGACCTCTTTCTTTTCCACCTTCAACAACAGAGGTGGTGACTTTCACAACATCTCCAATGGATATCTTTGGAAATTCTTTTCTATCTGGCGTTTCAATCGCCCTTATGAGTTGATCCATTTTTAACTGCCTCCTTTTTGCACAAATTCTCCTATAACCCTATCTAAGGTTATCGCAACCGCTGATCTGACTGAAAGATGATTGTAATCAGCATGTCCTCTGATTGATTCAAGAGACACATCGCAAGTTTCAAGAATTTCTTTTGGCATCCCTTGTCCGGTTCCAAAAAGAAACAAAATCGGCCTTTCTTCTTTTAAAACGATTTCTCTCATCGCATCGTAAGGAACCATGTTCGATCTTTTCCTTGCAGATGTAAAAACTTTTATCGGGCCTATTCCCTCCATCTTCGTTATATCTTCGATCAGATCTTCGTAATAAGAAACCAATTTTACAAGTTCTAATGCTTCATACCTTGACGCATTGTAATTCTTTCCAAAATCACTTCCCCAGAAATTCAAAACTCTTGTCACTATTTGCCTTTGAACGGGAAGGTTGTTAACAACGTAATACCTTTTGATCATGTAAGTTCTGCAAGTTCTCGCGATATCATGAACATCCATGTTGACAACTGCTGTGGTTACAATCCTTCCATCTTTACCTGTTATCGGGTAATGCAAAACACCCACGTATATTTTGTTCAACATGCTTTTTTCTCTCTCAGAAGTGCTATTATGGCTGCCTTCTCTTCAAAACTTAAATCCCTTTTGAGAAAAAGGTCTGGCCTTTTTTCGATAGTCCTTTTTATGGCATCTTTAAGAAGATATTTGCCTATCTTGGCGTGATCTCCAGATCTCAGCACTTCTGGTACATCCATACCCCTGTAAGATTGGGGTCTTGTGTAATTTGCGTGATCGAGAAGACCTGAAAAAAAAGAATCATTTTCAACCGAAACCTCTTTGCCAACGACACCCGGTATCATTCTTGCGATAGCCTCAACGAAGACCATTGTGATCGTCTCTCCTCCGCTGATAACAAAATCACCTATCGATATCTCCTCATCCACGATGGACATGATCCTTTCATCCACTCCTTCATACCTTCCGCAGATAAACATCACATCATTTTTTTTTGATAATTCAAGGGCTTTAGATTGATCAAAAATTTCTCCCTGCGGAGATGGATAAACTATCCATGGTCTTTGATGACTTTTTAAGTATTCATCGAACATTTCAAAAACAGGCTCAACTTTCATAACCATTCCAATCCCAGTTCCATACGCGTAATCATCTGTCGTTCTGTGCAAATCATGAGCATAATTTCTTAAATTTATAAGGTTAAAATTGATTTTACCAGTTTTTATGGATCTTCCGATGATACCGTATACTTTGAACTGATCAAAAAGTTCTGGAATGGTCGTTACAACTTCGATGTTCAATCAAAACCACTCCATCTTTCTGACAACTATTTCGTTATTTTCAACATCGATCTTCAGGATATAATCTTTTATCATAGGAATAAGCACCTCGTCATCTCCAACGACAAGTACATCATTCGATCCCGTCTGAATTACGTCTTTAACCATGCCGACTTTTGATCCGTCTTCGTAATAGACAAAAGTACCGATGATTTGGTAAAAGTAATATTCATCCTTTTTCAAAGCAGGCAATTCCGTTTCGTTGATGTACATCATCTGTCCTGTGATTTTCTTCGCTTTTTCGGCAGAATCAAATCCTAAAAGGCCCATCACGTGATGGTTGTTCATCTTCGTCACAAAATTTATCTTTACCTTGATAACCTTTCTTGAATTTTGTCCTATCCATACATCTCGATCCACAAAACTTGCAAGGTCGCGATCTTCAAGGTAAGAATAAAATTTTACCTTACCATCCAACCCAAAGATCGAAAAAATTTTACCTATTGCGACAAGGTTCATCTGATCACCTTTAATTCAAAATCGCCTTCACCATTTTTCAAAGATCTTAAGGTTAAGTCTATTGATTTTATAGTTCGACCATCTTTACCTATGATTTGACCGATGTCATCATCAGAAGCAAAAATCTCATATATGATCTTTTTACCTTCAAATTTTTCTTGAATTCTTACCAATTCAGGATCTTTACAAATAGATTTTACTACAAATTCAAGTGGTTCTTTGATGTCCACAATTCATTCCTTCACTTTCGCAAAGCGTTTTTCATGATATGTCTTCATGATCCCATTCTTCGAAAGTAAAGATTTAACGGTCTCTGTTGGTTGTGCTCCACATTGCAACCAATAAAGTGCCCTTTCGTCATCTATTTTGATTTCGAATGGCGATTTCATGGGATTGTAATACCCCAGAGATTCTATGTAAGCACCATCCCTTGTTTTCGAAGATTCGACGACGATAATTCTGTAAAAAGGCTGACCTCTTTTACCCATCCTCGTGAGTTTGATCTTAACCATCTTGCACCTCCTTGTTTATTTCATCTGAAATGGAAATTTTCCGATCTTACCTTTTTTATCCATTTTATTAAAACTCTTGATCATTTTTTTCATTTCGTCGTAATTTTTCATCAACTTGTTTACCTCTGAAATTGGTCTGCCACTTCCCCGAGCTATTCTTTCCTTTCTTGAGAAATTCATGATTTCAGGGTTACTTCTTTCTTTTTTTGTCATTGAATTTATGATGGCTTCAACATGTTTAACCTGTTCGTCGTCAATTTTCAAATCTTTCATGTTTTGAGCACCGGGTATCATTTCAAGTATCGAAGAAAGGGATCCCATCTTTTTTATCTGGTGAAGTTGATCAAGAAAATCATCAAATGTAAATTGCGCTTTTTTAAGCCTTTTCTCCATTTCTTCCATTTTTTTGCTGTCAAGATCTTCTTGAACTTTTTCGACAAGCGATACTATGTCTCCCATTCCAAGAATTCTCGATACAATTCTATCTGGATAAAACAGATCAAACTGATCTAATTTCTCTCCCATGCTTGAAAATTTTATCGGTTTACCGGTTACATACCTCGTTGACAACGCTATGCCACCTCTCGCGTCACCGTCAAGTTTTGTCAGTATAAAACCGGTTAATGAAAGACGTTTATCAAATTCAACGGCGGCATTCACTACATCCTGACCTGCCATTGAATCAAGTGCCATGAGGATCTCATCCGGTTTGACGATTTTTGTTATAGTTTCGGCTTCTTTCATCATTTCTTCGTCTATTTGAAGTCTGCCTGCGGTATCAACTATCAGTACATCGGCTCCTTTTTTGATCGAAAAGTCAAAAGATTCTTTTGCTATATTGTAAGGATCTTTTCTATCTCCTGAAAAAACCGGCACATCTATACTTTTACCAAGAGTCTCAAGTTGATCTATAGCCGCGGGTCTATGGACATCATCGGCGACAAGTATTGGCATTCTGCCATTCTTTTTTTTAAGCCACAAAGCGAGTTTGGCCGCAGCGGTCGTTTTTCCACTTCCTTGAAGTCCTGCAATCAATATGACGGCCGGCCTTGAATGCAAATCAAGAGAAGGTTGATTGCCAAAAAGATTCAACAATTCATCATGCACGATCTTGATGAATTGTTGATCCGGCGATATACTTTGAATTACCTTTTCTCCGATCGCGCGTTGCGAAATTTTTTCTGTCAAATCTTTGACGACTTTATAATTGACATCTGCTTCAAGCAAAGAAAGTTTAACTTGCTTCACGGCATCCTGAATGTTACTTTCGGTTATCTTTCCTTTGCCCCTTAAAATTTTAAACGCTTCTGTCAACTTACCCTGTAAACTTTCGAACATTTACACACCTCTTGGGTAAGTATACTCTAAGGATGCCACTCAAGTCAATTAAGAAAAATGAAACAATTTGTGAATGAAGAAAGAAGTATCACTTTAAACCTTTTGGAAATGTCACTCCGGCTTTTATCTCACTCACCAATATTTCAACCGCTTTTTGAAATTGAGGATCTGATAAATTTATCTTTGCGGTACTCTGGGTGGACATAACCACGCTTTGTATAAGTTGCTTGTAACTTTCGGCTTCCGTTGGCGTTGCACCGGATGAGACAACGTAATCCGGTTCAATTCCTTTTAAATTTATGTCCTGACCATTCGGGGTAAAGTAATGATCTGTGACTAACAGCAACAGACCTCCGTTGCTCAACTGAAATTCCGTCTGGACGGCTGCTTTCCCAAAGGTTCTTTCACCCACAAGCACACCAATATCGTTATCCCTCAAAGCCGCCGATACTATTTCTGAAGAAGAAGCGGATCCGTTGTTAACAAGCACAACAACTGGAATTTTAGGATCGAGCCCTCCAACAGATTTAAATGGATATTCGTATCCGTTTTTATCTCTCATGGTAATTATAAGTTTACCCTGTGGAAGAAATTGGCTTGCCACGTCTAAAGCGGCGGTGAACAAACCTCCAGGATCATCGCGCAAGTCTAAAATCAAACCCTTAATATGTTGATTTAAAAGGGCTGCAAAAGCGTTGTTAAAATCGTTCGAAGTTGTTTCACTGAAATTCGTTATACGGATGTAACCTATTTTAGCTCCCGATGCTTCGAATGTCGTTGATTTTACAGTTTTAAGTTCTATTATGGATCTTTTCAACGTCAAAGTCATCGTTGCTTTATCCGAAGGTCTGTAAAGTTGAATTGTCACGGTTGAGCCTGGGGTACCACGTAAGGCATCTACCGCTTTAACATAACCAAGTGATTTAACACTTGTACCATCTATTGATGTTATGAGATCTCCGCTCTTTATGCCAGCATTTTCTGCAGGCGAGTCATACATTGGGCTTATAACCTCGATAGCGTTACTTGTGGCGTTATATGTCACTTCTGTACCTATACCTCCGTACTGAGAAGACGTTTGAATGCTGAATTCCTTTGCCTCACTCGGAGAAAAATAGTAAGTAAAATGACTTCCAAGATTTGCGATTATTGCTTCTATAGCGGCATCTTGAAGGTTTTCAAAGTCAACTGATGATGCGTTGTAATAATAAGTTTTTATCAATTTAAGTACTTGACTTACGGTATCCGAATTTGATTGTGCCAAATTCTCTGTGGCCCATGCGGCACTTACTATGGCGGCAATCAAAAAGAAAGAAACGATGATTTTTTGAAATTTTCTCATTTACTTTCTCCTTTCAACGATATTTGAAGATTGCCTTCAAAAGTGATTCAAGTTTTTCATTTCCGGTTGAAGAAAAATCCCTTAAACAATCGTAAGTATAATTTCTTGTGAGTAATCTGCCCACAGAATCAAGGGCAGACTTTATGGCCGAAATTTCAAGCAGAATATCCGGGCATGTCCTTTCATTCTCTACCATCGACTGAATGCCCCTTACCTGTCCTTCTATTCTTCTGAGCCTTTTTATAATTTTTTCCTTTTCCATCTTTTCCATGTTTTTCCTCCAACGAAAAGTCTATGTTTCCTTTAATTTTATCCGCGGATATTATCTTTGCCCTGAGTTTGTCACCCATTCTAAAAACCCTTCCGTTTCTTCCGGTAAGGATATTCATTTTCTCATCATACACGTAATAATCACTCAAAGTTGATAAGTGGATCAAACCGCTTATACTTTTGTCCGGTATTTCAACGAATATTCCGAAATCCGTCACACCTGTTACAACGACGTTAAAGGATTCTCCGATGTGATCTGCTGCATATTCAATTTTCTTTATGGAAATGAGATCTCTTTCTGCCTGATCCGCTATCACTTCTCTTTCAGAACTTTGCTTGGCAATAGACGGTAATAATTTCGAATAATTTTCGATCTCTTCTTGAGAAAATTTCCCATTCTCAATGTATATTTTCAGAAGTCTGTGAACTACAAGATCGGGATACCTTCTTATAGGACTTGTAAAATGAGTGTAATTCAAAGAAGCAAGGCCAAAGTGTCCCACATTTGTCTCAGAGTAAATAGCCTTTTTCATAGATCTGACGAGTAATCTCTGGATCACAGACTCAAGCGGATGTCCCTTTATCTGCTCCAAAATTCTTTGAAGCATTATCGGTTGTACGTTTTCCGTCATTTTAAATTTTATCCCTATTGCTTTTAGATATTCTGAAAGTTCTGAAATCGTTTCAAAATCAGGCTTACCATGAATCCTATATATGAAAGGCAAACCGCTTCTGTCAAAAAGTTCCGCCACAGACTCGTTTGCACTTATCATGAATTCTTCAATCATGATTTCAGCGATATTTTGAACCCGCAAAGTCACGTCTTTGACTTTTCCGTTTTCAATCTCTATCTTCACCTCATCCGAGGTGAATTCTATGGAACCTCTTCCAAGTCTGCTTGTCTTTATGGTGTGGGCGAGTTCTCGCATGAGTTCAAGATCAGGTCTCAGAAAGCCTATTTCTTTTTCGGTTTCCTTGTCTGGATCTTCAAGAAGTTTAGTTACTTTGTTGTAGGTGAGCCTTTTAACGGATTTAATGACACTCTTTGAAAAATTCTTTTTGATGATTCTTCCATATTCGTCTATTTCCATTTCAACTGAAAGGGTTAACCTATCTTCACCTTCCACAAGACTGCAAAGATCGTTCGACAATTCAAACGGAAGCATTGGAATCACGGTATCGATAAGATAAACACTCGTTCCTCTTCTGAAAGCCTCTTTGTCAATAGGATCTCCTTCTTTGACGTAATTGGAAACATCTGCTATATGAACTCCAAGCAAGTAATTACCATTTGGAAGTTTTTCTATTGAACATGCATCGTCAAAATCTTTTGCATCCTCTCCATCTATTGTAAACACATGTTTAGATCTGAAATCTTTTCTGCCAACGATATCTTCCGGTGTAACCGTTTTGGGAAGAGATCTGACGGCTTTTCTGACCGATTTTGGAAATTCTTCCGGTTTTGGCAATTTATATTTTTCTATGATGCTCGGAAGATCTGATTCTGGGGAATCTGCTTTTCCTATTTTCTCGATTATTTCGACAATGCCCTCCGAATTAGAATCAGGATAGTGAGTTATACGGGCAACAACCTTATCGCCGTCAACCGCTTCGACGGTATCTTTAGAGTAAACCCTGAATTCGTAAATAACTCGAGGATCATCTGGAATAACGTACCCAAAATTTGTCCACGGCGATTTGTAAACCCCAACGATTCGATCCATCGATCTTTCTATTATCTTTAATACCCTGCCATGGAGTATGTCATCTCCAGCCTCGAAAACTTCGACAAGCACTTTATCTCCGTTTAATGCCCAAAATGTGTCTGCGACTTCCACAAGGGCCTCTTTGCCGTTAGACGTTACAAAGGCTTTTTTACCGGATCTCGTGAATTTTATAAAGCCCACCATCTCATTCGACCTTACATGATGCCATTTACCCCTTTTAGTTTTGTAAATGAGGCCTTCTTCTTCAAACTGTTCGATTAAGTCAACGATTTCATCCGATTTGACTCCTAATTTTTCGGATATTTCCTTTGTCGTTGAAGGAACATAAGATTGAGAATTTAAATATTTCTCAAATTCTTCGCGATTCATTCGATCATTCCTCTCATTTTTTGACTTTTTACGATTTTCAAAATCTCGTCAAATTCTTCTTTCATGTAATGATCACCTTTTACGTCTTTGATTTTTGAATTTATAAGATCGACTACTGGTTCTATTTTTTTACCCGTCTTCAAAGGTCTGTGAAATCTCACCGCTCTTGATCCGATCATACCTTCTATCGCTATGATCTTTGAAGTATTCTCAAAAACCCTTTTTGCCTTCATAGATGCCGTTGTTCCCATAGACACATGATCTTCTTGGTAAGCTGAAGTCGGAATAGAATCGACGGAAGCGGGATGAGACAAGACCTTGTTCTCGCTGACCAAGGATGCCGCCGTGTACTGCCACATCATCAAACCGGAGTTAAGTCCTACTTTGCCTTCGGCAAGAAAAGGCGGGAGGCCCGAAACAAGCGGGTTCACAAGTCTGTCTATTCGCCTTTCAGTTATGTTTCCAAGTTCACTGATGGCTATTGCGAAGAAATCAGCCACAAGTGCTATCGGTTCGCCATGAAAGTTTCCACCACTTAAAACATCATTTTCGAAGATCAAAGGATTATCCGTTACCGAATTCATCTCGACGGAAAGGATTTTTTCAACGTAATCGAGAGAATCTTTAACGGCACCGAGAACCTGTGGAGTTGCCCTTAAGGAATAAGCGTCCTGGACTTTTGAACAGTTTATGTGAGACGCTCTTATCTCGCTTCCTTCCATGTATTCGAGAATTTTAGCGGCAACATATTTCTGACCCTCGTAAGGTCTGAGTTCATGTATTCTCGGATCAAAAGGTGTCGTAGATCCCTTAAGTGCATCTATGGAAATGGCAGACGTTATCAAAGCGTTTTCAAAGAGTATTTTTGCATCGTACAGTGAGATGGCCATAACAGCCGTCATTGCCTGCGTGCCATTGGTTAAAGCAAGACCTTCTTTCGCTTCATATCTTAGTGGTCTGATCCCTTCTAAATCCAAGGCCTCTTTTGCTTTCACGATCTTACCTTTATAAAATACTTCTCCTTCTCCCATCATGGCAAGTGCGGCATGGGCAAGAGGAGCAAGATCGCCACTCGCACCAACGGATCCTTGAGACGGAACAACCGGAGTTATGTTTTTGTTCAAAAAATCCACAATCTGTTTTACAACCGCTGTTCTTACCCCTGAATAACCTTTTGAAAGAGAAACGGCTCTGAGCAACATCATGGCCCTTACGCTTTCTTCATCGAGAAAAGGCCCGACGCCCACTGAATGACTTCTGACAAGATTTGACTGAAGTTCGTTTATTTCATCTGGAGATATCCTAACCGTGGCCATAGCGCCAAAACCGGTATTTATTCCGTACATCGCCCGATCCGAAGAAAGCAATCTTTCCACTATTTCCCTTGAATGGTTTATCCGTGCGTAAGCATCCCTTGATATTTCAACCTTTTCATGATCTCTCGAAACAGCGACGAGTGCTTCCAAACTTATCTTTTCATCTATCGAATAAGTCATAACATCTCCTCCTCTAATTGTGTTTTTTCGGATTCAAGATCGTAAATTTTTCCTATTATCTCTTCAGCCTGTTTCTCAAATTCATCTCTATCCTGAACCATCTTCATGAGTTTTACATGATCCGTTTCGTTCATCATCCGTAACTCTACTTCTTTTACGCTATCGTTGACATCAGATAGTTGCCTCTCAAATTCTGCAACCTCAAGTTCTATCTTTTTCAATCTGTTTCTGACTTTCTTTCTTTTATCAACGTCTGAACCGGCGTTTGACGCCTTTTTTTTCAAAGTTACAGAACTTTTCAAAAAATCTTCTGCTTTTTGATAATCTTTGAAATGATGCAAACCATTTTCATCCATGACTATAAACCTATCCGCTATATGTTCTGCAAATTCGAGATCGTGGGTTGTAAAAAGTACCGCTCCTGCATATTCCGAGATGGTCTCTTCAAGAGATTCTATCATGTAAAGATCAAGATGGTTCGTCGGCTCATCCATTATAAGAAAATTTGGATTTTTTATCAGCGCTCTGGCAAGTTGATATCTCACAAATTCTCCGCCGCTAAGTGAATTTATACTTTTAAAAACATCTTCTCCTTCAAATCCAAATCTTCCTGTATATCTTCTGACCTCGTAATCTTTCCAAAGTGGCACAATTTTCCATATCTCTTCAATAACACTGTTTTTAGATCTTTCCGAACCAACGGTATCCACATATGCCATAAAAGTATTTGGACCAAATGACGTGTGTATTTTGTCTGATATGATTGCCTTCAAAAGTGATGTTTTTCCAATGCCGTTTTTACCCAGAAGTGAGATTTTTTCTCCATTATGAATTTCAAAAGAAAAATTGCCAATTCGCTTTTGACCGGCAAAGACTTCAAGATCCGTAACTTTTAAAATCACATCCTCCGTGACATTTCCAACTTGAAAATGAAGTGCTTTAAAAATTTTTTGCCTCTCAAATTCGTAATTTGCCCTTTCTTTTTCCAACTTTGCGACGATTTTCTCTTTGGATTTAGCCTGCTTTATAGATTTATCTCTTCCCCATTGCCTGTAACGATCTATCGATTTTTTAAGATTCACTATTTTCTTATCAAGATCATCGGTTCTGTGTTCAATCGATCTGAGGAAATTCTCTTTTTGAATTAGGAAATCAGAATATTTGCCATCGTAAGATTTTATCGTTCCAAAATCTATTTCCCATATTCTATCTGGAACTCTTTCCATCATTTTTCTGTCATGAGTGGCTATTATAACCGCTCCCTTTAAAGAAACAAGTGCTTCATTTAAAAATTCGAGACCGTAGATATCCAAATAATTTCCGGGTTCATCTAAGATGATAAGTTCTGGATCCATTATAAGCATTTTGGCTATTTCAAGTTTCGTTATTTCACCTGCGCTAAGTGTCGATAACCTTCTCTCAAAATCTTTTTCTTCAAAACCCACACCTTTAAGCATTTCTCTTACCCGTTTTTCAGATGCGTAAATATCATATGCTTCTGCACTTGCAAGGGCATTATCGTATTCATCGATATTCTTTTTCATGGCACTATCGATGGCCAAATTGTAAAATGATATGGCTTCTTCAAAGGCCGATAATCCTTCTTCGTAAAGTGTTTTGTCCTCATTCATCCTGAACTGGTTGATCGATCCAATTTTGTGACCGTAAAACTCGATTCGTCCATCTGTTTGCTCAAGTTCACCGCTTAGAACTTTTAAAAATGTTGTCTTTCCAGATCCGTTTGGTCCAATGAGGATGATCTTTTCTCCCGATTTAACCTGAAGATTGACATTTGAGAAAAGCACACGATCCCCAAATTGCATTTCGAGATTTTCAATCTTAAGAATCATCTTTTTCCTCCGAAAGAATTATATCATTCTTTGCTGTACCGATACAATTTATGAGAAACTCTTCGATTGTATTTGAAATGCAAAACATAATATTATGTGATATCATTAGATAAACAAAGAAATTACTTGAAAATAATAGCAATAACATTTTTTTGATGATATTTGGCTAAAAATAGCCATAAATCGGTATAAATTCCTAAATATGCTGTATACAAGGGTTACAAATAAAATGGTAATATTAGAACGTGTAGATAGAGCGCAAATTCACGCTTTGGAGGCTTTTTATATGAAGTACATATTGAAAAGAGTGATATTTTTTCTCATCACGGCATGGGCGGCGGTAACGATAAACTTCATTCTACCAAGGCTTATGCCAGGCAATCCGGCAGAAGTCATGATAGCAAAATTTCAAGGAAGGCTTAATCCTCAAGCAATAAGTGCTCTTGAAATTGCTTTTGGCCTGAACACTCATGAAAATATTTTCCTCCAATATATAGATTATCTTGGGAGAATGCTAACGGGTAATTTCGGAATATCTGTGAGTTTTTACCCAACCACGGTGGGGCAGGTGCTATCACAAGCCATACCTTGGACATTGGGATTAGCGGGAATTTCCACCGTCATAGCCTTTATCGTTGGAACTTTGCTCGGCATAAGAGTTTCATGGAAAAGAAATTCTGCGTCAAGTAGCATCGCCGTTCCGTTTGCCTTCTTTCTGAACTCAATGCCCTACTTTTGGTTTGCCTTAATAGTTGAATATGTTTTTGCTTTCATTTTTGGATGGTTCCCGTTGGGTGGTGCGTACTCATCCACATCAGGCCTTGGTGGATTGGCACTTGTATGGTCTGTTTTGTATCATGCCATACTTCCTGCCGGAACAATAGTTATAACGGCAATGGGAGGATGGATGTTGACGATGAGAAACAACATGATAAGCGTTCTATCTGATGATTACATAACTTTCGCGTTTGCTCAGGGCCTTCCAGAAAATGAAATAGAATTGAATTATGCTGCGAGAAACGCAATTTTGCCGAGTTTTACAGGATTTGCAATGGCAATAGGCTTTGTCATAAGCGGTGTGCTTTTAACAGAGATTGTTTTTTCTTATCCCGGAGTTGGATATCTGCTTTATCAAGCAGTTTTAAATATAGACTACCCTTTGATGCAGGCCATATTCCTTTTCATAACTATAGCCGTGCTTATTGCGAACTTCATAGCAGATATAGTCTATGTATTTCTTGATCCAAGAGCGAGATCGGGTGGTGAATGATATGAATTACGTAAAACTTTTCTTCGGCAATAGAAAATCGGCAATAGGGGTTATAATCTTTCTCTTCTTTGTGGTGCTGGCTCTTTTCGCTCCATTTATAGCGCCTTATTCTCCAAATTCAATGGCTTTTACGCCGCTCCAAGGACCAAGTTGGAAACATTTACTCGGTACAACGGCTGTTGGACAGGATATACTTTCGCAGGTTATATGGGGTACAAGGTTGTCTTTGATGGTTGGCCTTATAACTGGAGCCATAACGACGATTATATCGGTCATAATAGGACTTTCATCTGGATATCTGGGTGGTCTCACGGATGATATTCTCATGACCATAACGAATATTTTCCTTGTCATTCCTGGACTTCCCCTCATAATCATAATAAGCGCTTTCATAGTGGTGAAAGGAGTATGGACGATTATCTTTGTCATATCCTTAACGGGATGGGCATGGGGAGCAAGAACCTTAAGATCTCAAGTTTTAACTTTAAAAAACAGAGATTATGTGAACGCTTCGGTTGTAGTCGGTGAAAGTTCCTCTCACATAATCTTTTCAGACATATTTCCAAACATGCTAAGCCTTGTAGTGGCAAATTTCTTTGGCGCGGCCGTCTATGCGGTTTTGAGTGAAGCAGGTCTCGAATTTTTAGGTCTCGGAGATTCAAGCGCGATATCGTGGGGTACTATTCTTTACTGGGCACAGAACAATCAGGCTTTGCTATTTGGACTTTGGGAGTGGGCAGCGGTGCCAGGGTTACTTATAGCGCTGCTTGGAATGTCTTTTGCACTTATGAACTTTGCAGTTGACGAGATAACGAATCCAAGATTGAGGAAGCGATAAGATGAGTGCATTACTTAAAGTTAAAGATTTAAATGCAGGATACGAATTCACCAAATTCAAGACATGGGCCGTAAGGAATGTGTCTTTTGAATTGAGCCAAGGGGAATTTCTTGGTATAGCGGGAGAATCCGGATGTGGAAAATCGACACTCGCATTCGGAGTCATAAGGTTGCTTATGCCGCCCGGGAAGATCTTCTCAGGCTCGATAGAATTCAACGGGATAGATTTGATGAAAGTTGACGACGAGAGTTTGAGGAAGATGAGATGGAAGGAATTTTCGATGGTCTTTCAGGCATCGATGAACGTTTTGAATCCGGTTTTAAAGGTAAGGACACAGATATACAATTCGATAAAGTATCATGTCAACATGACCGAAAGTGAACTTGATAAAAGGGCAAAGGAATTGCTTAATCTTGTCAACGTTTCATCCAAATATTTAGATGCATATCCACACCAGTTATCTGGAGGGATGAAGCAAAGGGTGGTAATTGCCATGGCGCTTGCGCTCAATCCCAAGTTGATAATCATGGATGAGCCGACGACGGCGTTGGATGTTGTTGTACAGAGGAGGATACTTCAAGAAGTCGATGAGTTAAGGAAGAAACTGGGTTTTGCGATAATTTTCATAACCCATGATTTGTCTTTACTCGTCGAGATTTCAGATTCATTGGCCATAATGTACGCAGGCCAGATAATAGAAAAGGCGCCATCTGAAAAATTGTACGCAAAGCAGATGCATCCATACACATATGGTCTTATGCACTCATTTCCGCCGTTGGTTGGGAAAAGGCAAAAGCTTCATGGCATAGCGGGACGTCCACCGGATCTTTCAGAAGACATAAAGGGATGTCCATTCTACCCGAGATGTGAAAAGAGAATAAGCGGCGTGTGTGATGTTGAAAATCCAAAGCTTGTGGAGATAGAGAGCGATCATTTTGTTGCATGCCATCTCTACGACAGGAAGTGATTTAGGTGGAGACGATGCAGGTTAAAAAAGGGACGAATACGAAAAGTGTCATAGAAGTAAAAGACCTCGTGAAAGAATTTCGAATGGGATCACTTGGAAGGACAAGAGTGGTACATGCGATAAATGGGATAGATTTTGAAATAGGGGAAAAAGAAGTTTTGGGATTGGTGGGCGAATCTGGAAGCGGAAAGACAACAGTTGCAAGGGTTATAGTCAGGCTATACGAGCCGACGTCGGGGAAGATATTGCTCAACGGTCAGGAAACGCCTTTGAGGATGAAACACAAGGAACTTGTGAGTTACAGGAAACACGTTCAGATGATCTTTCAGGACCCATTTTCATCTTTGAATCCATTACATTCAGTTGGGTATGGTCTGACAAGGCCATTGAAGATACACAGAATAGTGGAGAAAGACAAGATAAAGAGTAAAGTACTGGAAACACTCGAAGAAGCCGGTCTTATTCCGCCACAACAGATATACGACAAATTTCCTTACGAATTGTCAGGAGGACAAAGGCAAAGGGTAGGGATAGCGCGTGCGATAGCGGTTCAACCCCAATTGATACTTGCGGATGAACCGACGTCGATGTTGGACGTGTCGATAAGACTTGACATAATGAACCAGATGTTGGAACTGAAAGAAAAGGAAGGCGTGTCGTATCTTTTCATAACGCATGATTTGGCAGGAGCGCATTACATGTCAGATAGAATTGCGATAATGTATGCGGGCCATTTAGTCGAGATAGGGCCTTCAGATGACGTGATAAACGATCCAAAACATCCATACACGCAATTGTTGAAAAGGGCAGCACCGAAGCCAGAATCAGGGTTAGAGCCAGAAAAAGTGGATGTTGGAGGGGAAGTGCCGGATCTGACGAATTTACCTCCTGGATGTCCATTTGAGCCAAGGTGTCCATTTGCGAAGGCTGAATGCAAAGAAAGATTACCTGAAATGGTAAAGATAGATGATGGACATTTCACAAGATGCATACTGTACAAAAATCAAACTGAACAAAATAAAATAAAAAAAGTCTAAAAAGTGAAATACCCCTTATCCCCCTTAATAAGACATTAGAACGAGCCGAAAGGCTCGTTCTTTGCTTCTATTCTTCGTTATGCTCGTCAGAGTTTTTGAAAAAATACCAATAGAGGATGGTGTTAACGAATTGAAAACCAGCCGCAAATAAAATGGGCATTTTGATCAGCGATACATCTATTAGATAACCTCCTGCGGCAGGATCAATCGATGATTTGATTTGCTACGGAAGATCACTCAACGATGCAACGGTTGCGCTCTCTTTGCTTTTAGCCTCCCATGACGAAGGATTGTCTCAGTGTATTGCCAACGGCGATTACCAACATTCTGATGGTAAAAAACACCGGCAAGAAAAAAGGTGGGCATAAATGCCATTAAAAGGTAAAGATTGCGGTTTAGCCACTTTAATTTGTTCAATTGTTTTTTTCATCTGCCTGCTTTAGTTGTTCAAAAGCGCTGATGAATTTCTCATATATATGTATATTGTCTTTTATTTCCATAGAAAGCGAATTTAACAATTCAATGCCATCAGAAGTTATTTCATAGACATGTCTTGCCGGACCAGAACCTTGAGTATCCCATCTTGATGAAATATAACCTTTTTCTTCCATATTTTTTAGCATCTTGTATATTGCCGTTTGATCCGGTAAGTAAGATTCAAAGCCAAATTCTTTAAGTTTGTCCATAAGTTCATAACCATAAGAAGGCTCCTTGTAAAGTGCTAAAAGCAAAAATGGTCCTATAAATCTAACCCGCATTCCACTTCTCGCATGTTTGTTGAATCCGTGACCATAACCATGCATTTAATCAACCTCCAATCGATATTATTAGTAGTATATCATATATATGAATTACATATCCAATATTTGATCAACTTTAAATGTGAAATGTTTTTGGCTCCGGCATTCGCCTTTCGGTGGCTGTTCTCGCTACGCAGCGTTGGCCATCTTGAGGCATCATGCCCTCCGTGTCAAGCTCAAATTTGTATTTCACTAAAAGAGGTTTAGTATATTTTAAAAATATCCCTTGCTTTTCATCCAGAATGGTGGTAAAATTAAATTAGACTTAAATAGTATAGATTTATAAGGAGGCCGTAAAATATGGAATTAATTAAAATTGTTGATCTTCATGCGTTGATAGGTGAAAAAGAAATTATAAAAGGAGTAAATATAACCATCAATTCGAATGAAATTCATGCGATAATGGGGCCGAATGGCGCAGGCAAAACAACTCTCATAAACGTTATAATGGGCAATCCTAAATATAAAATATCATCCGGAGATATCCTTTTCAAAGGTAAAAGTATCCTTGACTTGAGCGTGGATGAAAGGGCAAAGCTCGGCATATTTCAGTCTTTTCAATATCCGGAAGAAATATCCGGTGTTACTTTTATGAATTTTCTCAAACTTGCTTATGAAAAGGTGCATCCGGAAAATCAGATGAAGGTACTTGAGTTTGGCGATATGTTGCTCAAAACTGCCGACTCACTTAAGATCGATCGTGATTTTCTTAAGAGATACGTTAATCTTGGCTTTTCAGGCGGAGAGAGAAAAAAATCCGAAATACTCCAACTTAACGTTTTGAATCCTCAAATTGCTTTGCTCGATGAAACCGATTCAGGACTTGATATAGATGCGCTCAGGGTGGTGTCAAATGGCATAAACCATGCGTTTGAAAGGGGCATGTCGATCTTACTTGTGACACATTATAAAAGGATATTGGATTACGTAAGACCAAATTTTGTACATGTATTTGTAGATGGCCGGATAGTTAAAACAGGTGGGATGGAAATTGCCGAAGAACTTGAAAGAAATGGGTACGAGGAAGTGAGATCATGACAAAAAATTTCAACGTTATTTTGAAAACCGAACCCGGATTAAGCAGGAAAATCATAGAAGAAATTTCTCAGGCAAAAGATGAGCCTTCATGGATGAAGGAATTAAGGATAAAATCTCTCGAATACTTTATGAACAGATCAAATCCGACCTTTGGGGTTGATATATCTCCACTCGATCTCAATTCAATAGTAAACTACGTAAGACCCGGAGCACAAAATGAAAGATCGTGGGAAGATGTTCCCGAAGACATAAGAGAAAATTTTGAAAAACTTGGAATACCCGAGGCAGAGCGAAAAGCACTTTCAGGTGTTGGAGCCCAGTACGATTCCGAGGTTGTTTATCACAACATGAAAGAATCTCTTTCGAAATTGGGAGTTATCTTTTTGGAAATGGGAATGGCTGTTAAAACATATCCCGATCTTGTCAAAAAATATTTCATGAAACTTATTCCTCCCAACGATCATAAGTTCGCAGCCCTCCACGGCGCCGTGTGGAGTGGGGGTACCTTCATATATGTTCCTCCGGATGTAAATGTCCCCATGCCCATACAATCTTATTACCTTATGGGTTCTCCAGGTATGGGCCAATTCGAACATACTTTAATAGTCGTCGATAAAGGTGCAAAACTTGAATTCATAGAGGGATGTTCAGGCCAAAATTATTCGGTCAGCAACATGCACGCTGGAGCAGTTGAAATATACGTTGGTGAAGGTGCAACCGTAAAATTTTCGACGATAGAGAACTGGGCAAAGAACACTTACAATCTCAACACAAAACGCGCTTCCATTGACAAAGATGGTACCATAATATGGATCTCCGGAACGATGGGATCTGCCAAAACAATGTTGTATCCATCAAGCATTCTGAAAGGTAAAGGTGCAAGAACCGAATATACAACGATAACTTACGCAGGTCCTGGTCAGCATCTCGATACGGGTACAAAGGTTTTTCATTTTGCTCCGTATACCTCTTCAAAAGTTGATTCGAGAAGTATAAGTTTTGGTGGAGGATACGCATTTTACAGAGGGCTTGTGAGGGTATCGGAATCCGCGGTTCATTCAAAATCGTCCGTTGATTGTTCTGCCCTGATGGTGGATGATATTTCAAAGTCAGATACGCTCCCTATAATAGAGGTCATGAACAACGAATCCGAAATTGGACATGAAGCCTACGTTGGAAAGATAAACGAAGATCAGATATATTATCTCATGAGCAGAGGACTGAATGAGGATGATGCAAGGGCTTTGATTGTGAGAGGTTTTCTGGAACCTTTTATAAAGCAATTGCCATTTGAATACGCCGTCGAATTCAACAGACTCATAAACATGCACTTCAATTCGAAGATAGGGTGATGGATATGTTCACAAGAGTTGAACCTAAAAGACAGAGTTTTGAAGTTGTGGATGATTACACCTCGAAAGACATAATTTCGGAAAAAAAGGAACTATTCCATGATTTGTTTTCCGAATATTCGACCCAAGGTTTCCCAAGATGGAAAAGGCTTGAATTGTCTGATTTCAAAAAGGTCCCGATAAAAAAATACGAAGGAAATTTCGTAAAGTCTGGAAATGTGCAATTATCCGGAGAATCTATTGAAAAAAGAGAATACAGAGATTTCCTTCTCGAAAAATTCGAAGGAGTAGATCTGAAATTCGTGCTCATGGCTTTAATATTCTTCAATGCCGGCATGTTCAAAGAGATCAACGGAAATGAAAAGATAGATCTCATCTACGATCTGAGCAAAAACAACGTTTTGATTGAAAATTCCGGGCTTATATTAAGGAAGCATTCTTCTGCTTTTCTTGTTAGAGAATACAGATCTGGAGGTAATTTCTTGAATTCAGCATCCAAATTCTTCCTGAATTCTGGATCCAGTTTGAAGATCTTCAACGTGTTCATAAACCCAAAGACAGATCTCCTCATCTCATCGAACCTTTACGATCTTGAAGAAAGTGCAAATCTCGAAGTCTACGATGTGATCTTCGGGGGACAAAAAATGGCGTTGGATCATCTTGCAAATCTCAAAGGAAAATCTTCAAGGGCGATCTTTAAGACTGTATACTTTGGGCGTGGAAGAGAGAGACTCGATCTAAGATACGAGATCGATCATTACGGTGAAAACACGTATGGCAGAATAGAATCAAACGGTGTGCTCGCTGATGAATCCTACTCTGTCGTGAGAGGCAACATAGACATAAAGAGTACCGCCTACAACGCCGATTCAGAAGAAAAAAGCCACGTGATCAATCTGTCTTCAAGAGCGCGTGCTGACTCGATCCCGTCTTTGTTCGTGGACAACAGTAACGTATCCGCAAGACACGGATCTGCTGTTGGAAATATAGATGAGAATAAGTTATACTATCTCATGTCGAGAGGTCTTGATGAAAGATCGGCGATCAAGTTGATAATTTCGGGTATCTTTGAACCGGTTATAAATGAGTTGCCTCCCGATAATGCAGACTTAAAAGGTGAAATCGAAGATGCCATGTCAATTAGGATCTGAAATAAAGCAGGATTTTCCAATATTGTCCACCGTACTTCCAAATGGTAAAAAACTCGTCTATCTTGACAATGCAGCCACAACTCAAAAGCCCATCTTTGTGATAGATAGCATAACGAATTTTTACAGATCTCAAAATGCTAACGTTGCACGAAGTGCGCATTACCTTGGGGAGCAAACCACCATTGCGTACAATGAGGCAAGAAAGACCGTTGCAAAGTTCATAAATGCAAGTTATGATGAGGTGATATTCACCTCCGGAACAACCGAATCGATAAACACGATTGCCTATGGTTGGGGAGATAACAACGTCAACGAAAATGATGAGATAGTCGTCATGACGAGCGAACATCACAGCGATTTTGTGCCATGGCAGCAACTCGCTTTTAGAAAAAATGCAAAGTTTAAAGTTGTACCTTTGCGCGAAGATGGTACCCTTGATATCGATACTGTGAGAAAATACGTCACTTCAAGGACCAAAGTCGTTGCTTGCGCCAGAATGACGAACTCCTTTGGGGTCATAAATCCCGTCGAAAAAATAGGAAAGATTGCCCACGAAAATGGAGCGGTCTTCGTCGTGGATGGTGCTCAATCAGTTCCTTCGATGCCCACAGATGTAAAGGAATTGGATGCGGATTTTCTGTCTTTTTCAGGACATAAAATGCTTGCTCCGATGGGTATTGGTGTACTTTACGTCAAAAAATCCATGATAGATTCTCTTAAACCTTTCTTAACCGGTGGCGGGATGATCGATGAGGTGAAAAATGAATACACGACCTTCGCCGCATGTGCTCCAGATAGATATGAAGCCGGGACTCCAAACGTTGAAGGTGCTATTGGTCTTGCAAGGGCAATAGAATATCTTGAAGAAATAGGAATGGAAAATGTTCTTGAACATGAAAGAAAATTGCTCGAATATGCTTACTTGAAATTGAAGCATGTGGATCGTGTCATACTTTACGGTCCGAAGCGCTTAAACGACAGAGGCGGTATTCTATCTTTTAACGTGAAGGGTATCCATCCGCACGATGTCGCGTCTATCTTAGATGCAAATGGAGTGGCAATAAGAAGCGGTCATCATTGTGCCCAACCTATTTTGAGATCTTTAAAAGTTGATTTCATGGCAACAGCAAGGGCAAGTTTTTACATATACAACGATAACTCTGATATCGATGCACTTGCCGATGCAATCGAAGACGCAAAGAGGCGATTTTCATGAGCGATCTTTCAGATCTTTACGCTGAAGTGATAATGGATCATCAACGACATCCAAGAAACTTTGGTAAACTGGAAAGTTTTGACAGGGAAGTTAAGATGACCAATTCTTCATGTGGAGATCAGATTTCACTTCAAGTCAAACTCGAAGATGGAAAGATAAAGGATCTGAAATTCACAGGCATGGGCTGCGCGATAAGTATGGCATCCGCTTCTGTCATGACCGAAGTCATAAAGGGATTGAGTGTTCAGGATGCAAAAAAAATCTCTGAAGAGTTCATAAAGATGGTAACGGATGGAAAAGCACCGGAAGATGATTTGGAGGACGCAAAAGTTTTCAGCGGTGTTTACAAATATCCCATGCGCGTCAAGTGTGCAACGCTGGCTTGGCACGCGCTTCAAAAGGTCATAGAGTAAATTCGGATGGTTGAAATATTTCGGATGTTGTGATAAAATAAAAAAGTATGCCGAGATGGCGGAACTGGCAGACGCGCTGGACTCAAAATCCAGTGAACCGGAAAGGTTCGTGTGGGTTCAATTCCCACTCTCGGCACCAAAGGCGGTCTTTAAGACCGCTTTTAACTTTCTCGAGCAAGAATTCTTCCAACTCTAATCAAAGAATGCGTAGATATGGATGTATACAAACCTAATTTATACTTGATCAACTTTAAATATGAAATATCGTTGGCTTCGACATTCGCCTTTCGTGACAGCAAATAAGTATTTGCCATTTACCGCTTACTTCTCACTATTCATTGTGTTTTCTACACCCCACCTGCCATGAGCCACGTGCTACGTGCTGTTCATTCATTTCACTTTTAAAAGAAATTTAGTATACTTGATTAGCTTTAAGAAATATCGTCGGCTCCGGCATTCGCCTTTCGGTGTCTGTCCTCGCTGCGCAGCGTCGGCCACCTCTCGGCATCATGCCCTGCGCC